>VTLG01002702.1_pt1 | contig 20303 bp, 33 predicted proteins | sample 4694571 | NCBI WGS metagenome assembly VTLG01 (sample SAMN12604809, study PRJNA352737) | marine metagenome | biome: ENVO:00000447; feature: ENVO:00000209|ENVO:00000569|ENVO:01000036; material: ENVO:00002151; isolation source: viral sequences binned using virsorter ... | reverse complement strand
GGATCCAAAGTTTGGAACCCAGAACATGAAGCATGCATTTTTGCTGGAAGAGGTTGGACTGTCAGAGTCTGAGTACCTTACCTGCCTGAATGCAGCTAACACTGGACGGTGGGCTTGAGCCGCCGTCCAGGAGCACCAATGGCCCGGGTTTACCTGGGCCATTGGAGATGGCTTCAGGAACAAGGCGAGAGCTACAAGCAACAAGCCGCAAGCTGCAAGCGTCAAGCCGCAAGCTTGACAAGAGACCTGTACTGTGTTATAGGATATTCAAGGAGAAAGAAATATGAAAACAAGTGAAGCATGGCAGCTGGTAGGCGGGCTGTCTAAGCCATCAAAAATGCCTGGCTGGTCAATTGGTATACCGGCCGCTGAATGCAAGACTGGCGGCAAGCTGGTCAATGTTAAGGGCTCAGTCTGTGAAGGCTGTTACGCCCTGAAGGGCTGCTACGTGTTTGCTGTAGTACAGGCAGCTCAATATAAGAGACTCAAGGCGATCAGGCACCCGGACTGGGTTCGAGCAATGGCGCTGTTAATTAATTCTAAAAAGGCTGATGTGTTCAGATGGCATGACAGCGGCGACGTTCAGGACGAAGAGCACCTACAAAAAATTTATGAAGTTTGCAGGTTAACACCTACGAAGCGGCACTGGATGCCGACCCGGGAGGCGTGGATCAAGCAGCACCTGCATGATAAGCCAGCTAATTTAGTGATCAGGTTATCATCACCGATGGTGGACCAGGGACCAGTCACGAGCTGGCCCAATACTTCAACCGTGGTGACATCAGGCGCGAGCTGCCCCAGCGCACAACAAGGCAATCAATGCTTAGATTGTAGAAAATGCTGGAATCCTGAAATAAAAAATATATCATACGGTAAACACTAACATGTTCAGGCACCCAAAATATTATAAAGAATTACGCAAGCGTAATAAACTGGATCAGGCCATTAGCGACCATGCTTCGACGGAAGTACCAAGCGTGCGTCCTGATCCGGGCCTCAAGCAGCAAGCCACAAGCAACAAGCGTCAAGCGCCAAGCTCAGATAAAAAAGAGTAAGAAGCCTCAAGCCCCAAGCAACAAGCCTCAAGCTTAAAGCCGCAAGCCACAAGCTCCATGATACGTGAACCACGGAAAAGTTTCACGGTGCCTGAACCGAGGTGCTCAATGCAGATGTAGGTGTTCTTAGGATGCTTCACATGGAAGGCAATTTGATGGGGTGAAAAATGTATCTTGTTACCCTTCGTAACTTTTAACTCTACTGTGAAAAAGTAGCCAGAAGTATTACAGGCCAATAGATCAGGAGTGCCAAGTAAGCTATTATTTTCCAGTCGAATCCATGAAATAGATGTAAGATTTTTTTTAAGTTTTTTATATAATTTAGCCTCTGGGCCCATGTTGTTTTTGAGGTTACATCGTCATTCATTAATAGTCCTTCTGGAGTTTATCTGGCAAGATAAGACTCGAAGGTTTTTCAGTTTTTAATACCAATCTATGGCTGTGATGTCCAGGTAAACCAATAATTGGATGTGCATTCTCATGCACCTCCATACGTCTTATTGCATGTAACTTACCTTTGATCTCTACAAATATGACTGCGTTTTTAACTGCTTCAGAACCTTCAGTAAAAGAACCCAGAAACTGTTGTAAGTCTTTTACTCTCATGAATCTTTTTTTGCTAATTTATTTGACAAGTCAGTTATCACAGCTTTGTATCCTTGCAACAAGTTTTTATCTTTTTCTGACTCAGAAGATTTTTCTTTCCAATGTTGTATTTCTTTTCTCAGTTCACCATTCAACTTACGGTGCCCTTCGTTGATATCTTCCAACTCTCTAACTCTTAACTTTAATCTTTCTATCTGTAATTCCAAATCGTTTTCTCCTCTCTGTTCTTTGTATACTTTCATGATTGACATTGTAGGACAGTTACCTTAAAAAGTCAACTATGGGAGTTCCAAAAAGATTAACAGAAATGCAACAACGCTTCGCTGAGTTTCTAGTGTTTGGTGATGAGAATGGACCACTAACACAAACAGAGGCAGCTTTGAAAGCAGGCTATTCACCTAAACGTGCAAGACAAGAAGGATCAGAATTATGTAATCCAAAACTATCACCTCTTGTTGTAAAACATATTGGTGAGTTAAAAGAAGAAAGAATTAAAAAACATGAAGTCACCTATGAAGGCCACATAGCAGAGCTTGGTAGACTTAGAGAAGCTGCTTTGAAGAAAGGCTCTTTCTCTTCTGCTGTAAACGCAGAAGCAAATCGTGGAAAGGCAGCAGGATTATACATAGACAGAAAAATAATAAAAACTGGTAAACTAGAAGATATGTCAGAGCAAGAATTAGAAGCAAAGATGAAACAAATTTTAAACGATTACTCACAAATAATTGACGTTACCCCAACTTCAGAATCTTCTTTACCCAGTGACGGGGAATCATCGTCCGATCCCCAAAAGTAATACCATCTTCATCCTTATCGTAGGAAGCAAACATCTTAATATGATTCTTTGTTTTTTCATACAACCAACCCTCATTGACAGGATAAGATAACTTCATCTTGTCAAATTCTTTTTCTGTGGCCCAGCCAGAGTCACTGACACAATCGACCCACTCCACTCTGACTTTCTGAAAAGGTATATCAGGAGTTGTTTCAGTATTGATAGCTTTACGTCTTTTTCTAGGCATAATACTCTATAGCATATAGGGATCTAAAAAGTTTGAAAAATTTTAAAAAAAATTGACCCGTGCGCGCGTAGGGCATCTGTAAGTACAAAATAATCTGTCCACCTAAACATGATTTGTACCATGATCTGTCCACCCTAAAGTCATATATACCAACACTTCTAGACCAAAAGTACAAAAGTACACTTTTTTTTGCTACTTTTTTTAAAAAATTTTTTAAAACTTTCTAGATCCCTATAGTACAACTTTTTCTGTCTCATTTTTGCCATAATGTAGCTCCATTACTGCCAACTTTTCTTCAGCGTTGGACATATCTGTGAGTAATTTGTCTATCTCAAGGGTAATATCTGGGTGTTCTGGTATCACCATCTCCTGGTCACTGTAGCATCTTATCTTGTACTTACAGTCCTCTATAATTGCTTCATATCTTGCAACCATAACTTTTCTTAATCGTTCATTCATAGTTTCTCCTGTAGTTCTTTTAAGTATTCTTCGTTTTCTTTTTCAGAGTTGTACTGTTCTTTCTCATCAAATTTTAGGTCATGATACATGTCCAATCTCTTCAAAAACTTATGTTTATATTGCCTTAATTCAGCCCCAGTTATAACAAATTCCTGATAATATAGGTCCGGTGTGCATACCATTATTACACCTTTGTTGATACTGGACCCGTGGACATAGTCATGGGCCATGGCGTATGCCGCTATTTGCAGGTAATAGTCCTCTATCCATTCTTTCTTCTTGGGCCTGTTAGCCTGTTTAAAGTCTACGATAGCGTCTTCACCATTGTGACTGCAAACCAGGTCAGTAGACCCAGCGTATAGCCCAGGATAATACATTGTAACTTCCGAGCCGTAATACTCTTCCACCGGTGCAAGACCAATCTCAATAACTTTTTCGGCCATGGTTTTCGCCTCTTGTCCGAGCCCTGTAAGATCATCGTACCCAGTGCCGAGTATATAATGCTCCAGGAATTTGTGCATGCTAGTCCCTCGCTTACTAGATAGATTCTTGATTCGCTCTGCTTCTTGTTCTCCAACTTTGGCCTTCCAGTCTTTTAGAAATTTTTGATCTTTGGTTTTGCCTAATATAGTAGTAACACTAGGAAGTCTATAGCCTGCTACATCATAGATCCGTGATCCATGGTCCATGCTCTGTGTACCGTTGATATAGTTATATTTATTATTTTTCTTCATAATTTTATTTTTAGTATGGGCCCGAAGGCCCATTACCTTAGTTTAATACCTTATTCGATATGTGTTTTGACTTAGGTCTTAGACAGTAATTATAACATCTAATTAACAGCTCTAATAGTTCGTCCTTATTACCACCACTTTGTTTAAAAAATTTACCATGGTACTTCTCTAATTGTGATAGACAAGTCCTCATGGAAAACTTAGGCAGTTTCTGGATCTTGACAAAAGCCAAACCGAACCTGACTTGATTAGCTACCTTAGTATTAAAAGATCTAATCTTATTAAAATACGCGCCTTGTTGTTCTGCGTATGTTAGACTTTTAATCTTAAAAGTACCCTCTTGAAAGTCAGTCTTACCATAGTCATCGCTATTACCAGATAACAACCACGTAGCTAACGTAGTGTTTAACTGATATTCATCCAAGAATTTTTTGACTTTAAGATACTCTAAATAATTAGGTCTACTCGGATGTGAATGCGAGTGTAAATAATCATAAAAGCTCCACTTATCACCGGTATTGTTCATAACAATACAATCTTCTATTCTTGCGCCGTGACTCATTACACACATCACCGGAATCTGCAGTCTTTGACATGCTTTAACACGGTGCTGTCCCTCAATGATCTCCCAGTTTTCGTTTATGATAACGGGATTAAGTTGTCCTCTTGGTTGATTTAGTAAACCAACTAACCTATCAATTCTAGGTTCTTTGATCGGACGATTCTCTGGTAAGTACACAAACTTTGAGTAATCATGTTCGTAAAAAACAGATGTAACATCTCCCTTGTTTGATAGTTCCGACTTTCTAAACTTAGTACCGAGCATCGTAACATTTCTAAACATAGGAAAACTTTTTTGTGAACTTATAACAAGTTTTCGTCTCTTCTTACCTTTTTTCTTCATTTATACCTCCTCTCTTCATTAACAATTGACATCGGATTTTTACATATGCGTACACGTATCCAATATTAAACGCGATTCTTCTCATAAGAATTTTCATTCTAAGTCATCAAACCTTTTAGGTTTGTCCTTTCTCTCCATAACTTTGTTAATAATAAAATAAGCTATGATCGCACCAATAATAAATGCACTCATACCAAATATAAACATACCTAATCCGTGATAAAAACTCATCTAAACACCTGCTTTCCTGTGCACGTACTCGCAGGTGCCAAAGGCTCGAATACTGGCATTGCCATTTAAGGATACCATATGTAACCTCCAGAGGTATTTAGCGCTTGGCGTTTTGTTGACTTGGAGCTCGTCCTTTTCTATACTGTAAATCATTCTAAACTCATGGCTAATTTATATTTTTCTAAATCTACAATGTTACCATTCATCACTTTGTGATCTCCGTAGTGATCAATGATTTTTTGAATTCCTTCCATCTTTACATGTGAGTATGGCCAAAACAATCGTGCAACTAAATATGCATCTCTAAATTGACATCTCCATCGCCATTGTTTCTTCCAACCAACAGTGTACTTTGTCTTGTATCTTTTCTCACCAACGGTGCCTACACCCAATACTTCATGGACCCAACGTAAGACAGATTCATCAGTCATTGCCATCTCCATGCGTATAGACCATGTTGGATATGCTTTCTTTTGATGTTTTCTTTTTCTCATGTATTGTTTGTAAGTAATGCATCCTTCACCATCAAAAAGTCCTGCAATAAATGCTATGTCAGTTTCTGATACCATTAGTGTATACTTTCATCTGGTTCTGGGTCATCTGGCACCATAGGCACTTCAACAGTTTCATAAAACTCACCTTCTGAATCACAATCCCAACACTGGTGTACTTGACTATTATCTCTAAAATCTAGAGATGTATCGCCTGTTGCAACTCTGATATACCCATTACCGTGACAAGTATCGCAGATAAATTTTTTAACTTGTTTTATTTTTAACTTTGCCATTTAACTTTCTCGCTTTCTCGTTTGTCAATACTTCTATAGTTTTAGAAATCGATAGTTTACCATCGGGCAATATTACCTTTGATAACGCTTCTAAAACCTTGTATGTTTCTTTTGATAGCGAAACATTTTTATACTTACTCATGTCTGTCATGCTTGTTTCCTTTCATAATTAAGTTTGATATATAATATATAATATAGGATTGTCAATGAAATTTTTATTAACTTTTGTATTTTGTTCAGGTGTGGCTGGTAAGTGTCTACCCCCCATGGAATACCCTGGAAAATATGTTGATTTATACACTTGTCTAGATGCTGGTTATAAAGAATCTGTTGTGCAATTACAGGGTCTTGGTAGAGATCATGTCAACAAAGAGCAGATATTTATTAAGTTTTTTTGCTCACCAATTCAGGAGACTTGACATTATCAGCAGTAAGTGATAACGAAGTAAATCTTCTCACCATTTACCTACCCTTTTTATTTCCCTCTCTATAGGGTAGGTGTTATCTCATAATACATCCAAAGAAATCACCACTGCCATCTTTCATAACATGACGATTAATTGCGTTATGATACTCTGTTAACTCTAATCTAAGTATTTCACACAAATCAAAGAGGTCTAGTTCTCCCACTAATGACATATGTTCCATCATCTGTTTTGTTACAGGAACTAACTGATATAACCCGTCGCTTAGAATTATTAAGTCCATTGTTTGCAAACTCCTTTACTAGTTTGTACCAAAGATTTTTGTATTTTGGATCCTTGGTACGATGCCAATTTTTGGCGGCTTCATCAATCTTGCTCTGATATTTGTCCACCAATTTTAGTACCCCATAGTATAGTTTTTTTCAAACCAGGTGCTTTGATTTCTACGTCAACGCCGTATGGTTTCCAGGCTTTTTTCATTAGATTTAATTCTAATAAAAAATTTACCCATTGTTTTTTACTTATGTTTTTTGGTTTTATAGTTATTATTTTTTCTTTCATACCCACAATATAGGATTTTTTGGGATGATGTCAACTACTGTTTTCTACCTTGTCTATTGTAAGGTTTGTGGTCTCTTTTCTCTGATTTTGATAATGATTTTTTATGCCTTCGTGGACGTTTACGAGGTTTTGGTCTTGGTGTAAATGTTGTAAATTTACGTTTAGCCATCGAAAAATTTATCTAAAGTTGACTTTAAAGTTTTAGGATTAAGTGTTGGTATGTAGCTTATCTTACCATTAATGTGTTGTTGTAGATCTGCACCACAATTTATACATCTAAAATACTCTGGTGTAAGACCAACTAGTATTGTCATTTCATGACACGTCGGACATTTCCCGTTTACTATTTCTGCTTTCAATTTTATATAATCGTCTATCATATACTTTCTTAGACTTTACCACACGCTGGTGGTATCGTCTATCTTTTAATTTTTTTGCAACATTATTCGATGATGAGTTTTTTAATTGATTTTGAACCATCAATGTTATCCTCTAATTCTGCAGAACCCTTCCAACATTTGTAGGTTACGGATTCACTAAACTGTCTCTCCGCGTGGCGCTTGCCCCGAAGGCACCCGGCCATGTTCTCTTGCAAACGTGCCTCTTTAATTTCTGCGTTTACAAACATTAGGAGGGCCACCACACTTTCAATCATTATAGTTTCCGTTCTTGTATCCTAAATCTCTGTTAGCATCCTTTAATTTTTCTATATCTTCTAAAACTTTATCCATTTGCTTTCTTAAAAATTCTATATTAACTTTGTTCAACGCCATAGATTCTATATGTGCGTTAAGTTTATCCGTGGTCTTATAAAGATCTTCGATCATCATGAACTGCTCAGAATCTGCGGGCAATGATCCTAGTTGTCCACGTGGCCATTTAATTCTAAACTCTGTATTCTCTACTAAATCTTTCTGCATCAATTCTATTTGTGTGCTGTGTTTGTTGAGAGTTTCGTGCAGTCCAAAATATGCCCAGGTGCCGATAGCCACTAACGCAATTAGCGAGGCAACTGTCTTCATAGGCATCTGCACAGCAGCTTCTTCAGATATATTGAGTGGTTTTTTATTCATTTTTAGGTTTTGGTTTTGGTAGTATATAATCTTTTGGTGGCATTTTCAACGTGCTGTTGTTATCTAAAGTCTTAGAATCTGGGTTTTCTTTGATATAATCTTCTTTTAATTCATCCCATAAACTGCCTGTGGGCATGGTTTCTGTTTCAATTGCTTGTGGTATCACCCCTCTACATTTAGATACTAACAATGTAAAGTTTTCATTTTGTGCAAGACTTGGATTTCTGTTTACTTTGTTACACATCTTCATTAACTCTAACTGTTGTTTTAATTGCATATTTTCTTTTGACGTTTTGCAATCTGTACCAAGGTATTTTCTAAAACCTAAATTAAATCTCCAGTTTTCATTATTATAATCTGTGCTATTAGATGAATTGTAATTCGTATCATTTTGATACTGTTCTATACGAGCTTCAAACTCTCCACATCTATCACTATTGTTAAGATATTCGTTTCTAGGATATGCTGGAGTTGTGCAAAAAGCTAAAGCTGTTAACATTAGAATAAGGATACCTGTAAAATAATAATTCATCCTGGCAGTCTCCATAGTTCATCCTAATAATTTATTTCCCTGTTGAGATCTTTAATATCGTATTCCATTTGTCTAACCTTATCAGCCAAAACTTCGTATAAATTTTCAGCCATCTCCCACGTGCCTTCAGCTCTTTCTAGTTTTGCAATAACAGTATTTACACCATCAGTTAATACTTTCATGTCTCTTTGTATATTTACAAGATCGACTGTTTTAATTTTTTCTATCTCTGCTTGGTTTGCATTAATAGTGTCTGTTAAATTAACGATGTATTTTACACCTGTGAATGTTCCGACAAGGACCGAAGCCACAACAGGAACCATTACTATATTTTTCTTTAACAGATCTGCTAAATTCATTATTTAACTATTAATGCTACAACCAAAACTACGAACACAATAGATTCAATCTTGTGGTTCGACCAGTAATGGGTCGCTTTTGTTTTTATTTTATCAATCATTTTTTTTCTCCTCTATCTCGTAAAAGAAGTTATCAGTATCTTCTGTCTTCCAACTCTGAGTATCTTCTACGTTCCAGTAATTAGTTTGAACCTTCCAATCCGGAATTTGGTCTTTCACCGTAAACGATGGTATATCCCAAATTAATCTGTTGTTAGGTTGTGCTGCATAGTTGCCATCATTTAAAGCAAGTATGTGAGCGCACTTATGCTCGTGCGGGATCTCTGAATGATCAGTATCTAGTATATTAGGCTCTGGATGTGCAAAGTCAACAGTAAATAAATAACGACCCCAATGCCATTTTTTATCTTTGCCAATATATTTACCTGATTGTGATTCTAAAATATCCCAACTAGTAACAGCAGGATAATAGCTGAAAGAATTCCAAAGCTGAAGTTCATCAAGTCTTCGTATGGGTACATCGTTCGGTTGAAATCCCCTCTGAATAAAAGCCGTAATAGGTAATCTATAAAAGATCGCACCATTTTCCATAATTGCATGAAACAACAATGCACGACCTGTAATACAAGTAACACCAAAGATAATACAGTCTTCAACTTCTCCATGATGTTTTTTGAGATCATATAAATACTCTCTCCTGATCTGCGCATACTCTACTGGTATATTTGCATTTAAATAAGCCATAGTTTATCCTCATTTAATTGTACCCCAATTAGGACCAGATTCATAGTCCACTTTATTGGGCACCTCTAAGCCAACTGCATTTTCCATAATGTCTTTTATCTTTGCAGCCTCCAAAGGATTAATAACAGATATATCAAGTTCATCATGCACTTGTATATGTGGTGTAATACCTTCTTTGTGTAATTCTATCATGGCTTTCTTAGTCATGTCAGCTGCTGATCCTTGTATTAATCTATTCAAAGCTTTGTATGTGTAAGCCCTTCTAATCCCTGGTCCGTGTTCCGCGAGCGCTGCATCGTGAGGTAATGGTTTATGAATCCCAAACTGGTTGGGCTCCCATAGATGAAACCTGCATAGTCTACCCAGTAAAGTTCTCACCTTACCACGATCCTGGGCTCTTGACATAACACTATCCATTAACTGTTTTACAAATGGCACACGAGCGTGATACTGTTTAAATAAATCATTCGCTCTCTCTTTATTAACACCTAACTCTGCCTGTAATTTATTTTTACCCATACCATAGAATAAACCAAGATTAATTGTCTTGGCCTGTGACCTAGGTATATCTGCCATCTCAGCCACAATTTGGTGAAAATCTGCATTATTATCTTTATATGCATCTAATACATCTCCAACCGCATACATGTTTTGTAACGCTGCATAGTGTACAACTAATCTTGGTTCTTGTTGTGAGTAATCAAAACAACCCCATGTCATACCTTCTTCTGGTATAAATAAAGATCTAATCATTGGCCCAAGTTCTTTGTTACGTGCAGGTATCTGTTGTAGGTTTGGATTACTATAACTAAATCTACCAGTTACGGTGCCACCTTGATCTGATCTAAGTTGATTAATTTCTGCATGTATTCTACCCTTGTGTGAATGTTTTAGTATGGTATCAATAAATGTAGTATGAGATTTATTTATTTCTCTTGCACGTGCAATATATTTAACCACAGGATTAGGATGATTCTGCAAAAAATTTTTAGTAAATGATGGGGCGTTTGTTTTTTCAGTTCGGTCAAATGGTAGGTTTAGTTTTTGAAAAACTTGCGCGATTGAACGAGCAGCCCATATTTGGGTATCTACTCCTGTTTCTTTTTTTATTTTTTGTAAGCATTCTTTTTCTTGTGCAACTAAGTTTGCTTTTAATTTTTGAGCTGCTTCGACATCTACTCTCACTCCTAAAAAACGCATATCAACGAGGCAAGGAAAAAGCTCTGTCTCTAAATTAAATATATCTTCTATATCTTGAGAGTATATCTCTTTCTTCATCTCCTCCCATAGTTCGAGAGTCATCTCAGCATCTCTCTCAGCATACTCACCTACATACATTGCAGGTAGTTTATACATCTCAGATTTAGCATCTATACCCCATTCTTTAGCTGTTTCGGTCAAAACAGCCTCATTTTTGCCCTTTCCGAGGTAATCCCTACCCAAACTACCTAAATCGTAACGAAAGCGATTCTCGTCCACGAGAGAGCCAGCAATCATGGTATCTACTATCTTACCTGCTATTTCTAGCCCTGCAGCTCTAATAAAGCATACATCATACATTGCATTGTGAAATATCTTAATTGCAGGTAAACTTAGAACAGTTCTAAAGTAGTCTAACACTTTTTTCTTATCCATATTACCACCACCTTCGTGGGCTATAGGATAGTATCCTGACCAATCTTTTACAGCTAAAGCAACTCCAACTATCTGTGCTTTACCTGTAACAGATCCTGATCCCATCTCTTTTAAACCTGGGTCTTTTGTCTCCAGGTCAATCGCTATCTCATCGTAGCCTGACAAATCTTTAAACTCCTCTGGTGGTAACCATTCCACCTGAGGTGAGAACATCGGTTTCTGTATCATTTAGTATCTTTCAATTTTTTTATTTCCAGCTCGCAGTAGTGTATAATCTTTTCCAGATCTTGTACACCATTTTTCAACTTATACCTGCATACGTACTTCACTACGTTTCCTTGAAAAAATGAAAGATCATTTTTTGCAATAAATTCGTATGGCTGTATTTTCATTTTTTTATAATGCGATCCACCTACTTGACGACTTTGTGGAAATGCATCATCAAATATATCTTTGCTTGTCATAGATTGTATCCTTTGTATTTTTGTTTTGGTTCAATGATGTGTAGATGTTCCTTGGTCCGTGTTGCACCAACATAGAACAATCTATTCTCATCATCTGGGTTTTGTTCGTATGACTTCATTGTGTTTAAACTTAAATCTGTAAGCAAGACAACGTTCTCACACTCACCACCCTTTGCACCATGTATTGTAGATAAAGTTATACGTGGCGCTTCATTTAACTTTTCTCCATTCTTTCTCATCTTTCTTAAATATTGTATGTCTCTTCTTGGAGCTGCATCAAAAGCTTCATACCAAACAGAATCATTTATTAAACCATAATCTTGTTTTAATTCTTGTATGTCATAGGTTGCTTCTTTGACCATACTTTTTAATTTATTTTTATCTACATTCATGTAACTATATATTCTTTCTATCTGATCGTAAGTTATTGGTTGACCTTTTCTAAGATTCTCCCAATCTAAAGCTGCTAAATGTAAAGTGTGTTCTCTTTGTTTTCTAAATTTATTTTGATAATAATAACCTTTTAAATATAAATCTTCTTCCAGGTTATCTAACATGTATTTTGTTCTAGCCATGACTAACCATTCACCTGACGACATATTTATTTCTTCAAAGTCATAATACCTAGACAAAGAACCTTGGTGTGTTTTTGGTTGCCATGTTTTATTTATTCTAGTTTTTATTTTATTTATTATACCCATAGCCAGTCCATGCACCCTCGCAGGAATCCTGTAAGATTGCTGCAAGGGTAGCATTTGTCCTTCCTGTGCTATGAAAGAATCTACATCCGCTCCTGCCCATCTAAATATTGCTTGGTCATCATCACCTGCAATAAAAGAATCTGTTGTCTTCTGCCAAATAGTTTTAGCCATGTGCCATTGCATCTTAGATAAATCTTGTGCTTCATCTATAAATACAACGTCAAACTTTGGTACAGCGGCATCTGATTTTGTAAAGTCCATAATCATGTCATTGAAATCTATAAGGTTATGTTCTTTTTTATATCTTTCTAACTCTGATGTTATGATTTTTAATTTTTTTAATTCCAGTTCCTGGTTATGTTCTTGTAAATTATATTGTTGCTCTGGTGTAATCTCTCGTAGTTTTGCAAGATTAATTATTCTAAGATACTCACTGTCTGTAGTAAAGATACCGTTGTGATCATTTTCATATTCTGCATATTTTATTTCTTCTTTTATTCTTTTACCAAAGTCTTGATAATGTCTTCGCTGCATGACATCTTCTTTTTTTATACCAAGTCTTCTAAATGCTAAAGAGTGTAGTGTTCTAAAATATGGTAAATCATCCTCATCTAAATTAAATTTTTTAATAGCTCTATCTCTTGCCTCGTATGCAGCCTTCTGTGTAAATGCAAAATATCCAACCTTATCCGGATCTGTTTGTTTTAGATAGTCATCTACTTTATTTAATAAAGTAGTTGTCTTACCAGTTCCTGGTGGTCCTAATACTATTGTTTTCATAATATTAAATGAAGATAGATCCAAAAAGCAGTAAACATAGTTATTGCTAATAGATCCATCGCAGCTATCAATATGGTGCCTCCTCTTTTAACACCTTTTGTTTATATTCTTCTTCTTTGATTTCAAATTGTTTTACCACGTATACAGATAGTTTGTTTTTTCCTATACGCTTGTCCTCACAGCCGCATTTCTCTCGTAACATCTCTGCTGTTCTTGAGTAACCTAAATCCCATCGTCTTCTCATTAAGTGATTGTGATAAAATTTATCAAATACAAAGTGATGATAACCATTGTTGGTCCATGTACCACCTCTTGGTAAGTCATCTTTTGAGTCTACTGATACCCTGTTTAAACAATATTCTTGTAAGTGATTCTGTAATTGATCCTCTGTACGTAAACCCTCGGCAGGTTCTGTAATCTCTGCGCCATTTAATAATTGATTAGTTACGACCACCCAGTCTTTTTCTTTTAGTGTTGGTGGTCTAAATTTTAATTGCACCATACAAGATTCTTGAAATAAACTTTGTTGCCGTAAATGTTTTACACTTTCTAATTTTAATCTTTGTCCATCTACATTCATGTAATAATATGGGTCCTCTAAATCTATGACTTGTAGGTCAGTCAAGTTAGGAAACATTATCTCTTCACCTATACCAAACTTTCTACTTCTACATAATGTCTTGTCACAAAGACTACACATAGGTTCATCTTTACATTTATAACCCCATTCTTTCTTGTCATGTTGTTTTGTAATTATATCCACCTCTGAATCTGATAAAGGTTTCTCCATAGCTGTTTCGTTAAACACAACTACTTTTGATTTCCAATTGTCTGGCCATTTATTTTTTGCATATACACCATAATGAAACAATGCATTGTTTCTACCACCCTCACCCACTTTGTTTTGTGCCATAAGTTCTATACACGGAGGACCATCAGAATATGGAGTCTCTGGTCTTTTTATTGTTAAACTTTCTAAAACTTCTGCTGTAATTTTTGTAGTATCATACAACTCAAAAAAATTTTTTAGATTAACAGCTTCACCTAAATTATTAAAGGCATATCTTGTTGTGTTGTCACCATTAAAGTATGGTAAATTTAAAAAATTTCCTGTATCATCTTCCGATTTTAATTCTGTTTGTTTTGGAAAAACTTCTGAACCACTATAACCTAATACAGCTTTTATTTGTGTTAACTTATCTTGCATAAGTTTCGCAGTCACATTATTTTCTGTAAATAAAAATACATGTGCACCGCCTGATTTAGATCTACATACCACTAATGGTAAATCTAAATTTTTTATTTTATTTACTAATTTTTTGTGATCAAAACCTGCGTAAGAATCTATATCAATACAACCCCATCTACATACGTTGTTATCGTTAATAGGTATGATACCTAAACTATCTGTGCCTTGTAAATGTTTTGTCCAGAGTTCGTCAGTAACTGGTTCTCTTTTTATAAATGATTTGCCTTGAACTTTTGTGCCATCGCCATTTGAGTGACCAACTTTAGTGACACCATGAGCACGTTCTAATCCTGTAAATATATTTTTAAATCTTTCTATCATAGCACAATTTACGTGGGCGTTTCCACGCTAGCTTTCACGCCCACGACCTAGGATTCTAGTATGGTTGCTTAGTTTCGCTCTCGTCTGAGTTAAACTTAGCTTCAGTCTCACCTTTACCTACACTAACCGCAAATGCTTTTGCCATGTCATAAAGATTTTTATCTGTGACAGGACCAACTTTGCTTACATCCCAACCAAACCATGTTCCTTTGTCATTAGACATCTGGACAGTCTTTAGATTGTAAATGTGGCTGTAAGTAGGCGGTGTAAATAAACCGTTTTTACCCTGCATTTTAATACCCATCATCATTGAATTCCATTTTCTGCTCACTTTTAATTGAGTAGATTTCATAGATATCAACGCTGTTCCAGGATTTTTTCCACAAAAAAGCACAAAGTGATTAGCGGTATTATCGAGATAGTTACCATTTGGTAGCCTATCTTTATAGTCTTTACCTCTAGTCGTTTGGCTTACAATATCACTATCTGCTTCGTGAATTGCAACAGGTGCGCCAGTGCTCTGACCTCTGTCTTGCCATTCAATGTACTGTCTTTTGTAATGACATGGTATGATATCAATATTATCATACAACTCATTTGTTACAGTGTTTATTATTTTGCCGGGCTCTGCGCCTTCAACATACTTACCATCTCTTTTGTTTACCTCTGGAGATAGTTGTCCCAAAATTTTTAAGAAAGGTAACGCAAGATCTTCTTGCGATATATTCTGGGCTCCTTGTGCTGCATCAGCTTCAAATAAATTTACTGCTAATGCTCCTTCTTTTTTTTCTGCTACTTGGTTCATGTTACTTGTTCCTTTTTATTGTTGTCTTATTTTCAGAGTATACTCCAAAAATTTCCGTTGGCATATCTTTTCCTGCCTCAATACGCTCACGGACTAGCGCTTTCAGAGTCATGGGTTCTACCTTCATCTTTTGTGTTGGTTGGAACCCTTGACCCTTCGCAAGTTCAGCATAGTTTGCTGCCTTGTTATCTTCGTTACGACCAAATGATACCGAGATCTCATTCTTTATAATATCACCCAGTCCATTGTTACGAAGCCAGTTAAACGCCGCTTCTTTATTTGCTTCCGTTATAGTAGCACGATACGACGTTGAAACTTTCAGATGTGATCCATCATGCAGCTTTAATTCTGCAAGGCCCATCTCAGACATCATAGTCGGTATAATATCACCCGATATATGATCTCTTTTCTTTTTTAATAATTTTAATCTAGATTCTGTGTCCTCTATTTCAGAGGCCACTCCCTCTAATCTCTCTACTTGATCTGCAAGAGAACCGATACCCTCGGTCTTTTTCATTGCATCTTGTTGATCCTTCTCAAAATCAATTGTCATCTATTTCTCCTTTCTCGTATAGATTAATTTCAATAGGATAATATTTTCTTTCTTGTTTATCCCATTTCAATATATTGTATTTGCCATTTGTAATATCAGATACGATAGAACACGCAACACCTATTAATGCAGGATCACCTGTAAGTAAGAGATAATCATCACTTGTATAATTTTTCAAACCTTGTCTTAATTTATAAATAAGTGGACCAGGAGAAAAAATCATTTGCGAAAATTCTGGTAATAAAAAATTAAATTTATTAGATGTAGCATAAGAAGCTGCACCCATAATATTTATTTTAGGAGTGCCTGCTTGGCTACCTGGAATTTCCTGTATTACGTAAACTTTTCTTTCTAACATTATGCCTTGACATATAATACATCCTGGATTATATGTCAATGCTAGAAAGAAGAAAATTATGAAATATAAATTTAAAACAAAACCATACAAGCATCAATTGACTGCTTTAAAAAAGTCATGGAACAAAGAAAACTTTGCGTACTTTATGGAAATGGGTACAGGTAAAACAAAAGTATTGATAGATAACTTAGCCATGCTTTATGATAAAGGTAAAGTAGATGGTGCTTTAATTATTGCACCTAAAGGCGTTGTTAAAACTTGGTATGAACAAGAGCTACCTGCACACTTACCTAATCACATAGAAAACAAAACTATTTTATGGCAAGCAAATATTACAAAATCACAACAAGAGAAACTAGATTCAATATTAGAAAATGAAATGTTACTACACATTCTTGTGATGAACGTAGAAGCTTTGTCTACAGATAAGGGTGTAAATTTTGCTAGAAAATTTTTACTATCTCATAATACTTTAATGGCAATAGATGAGTCTACCACAATAAAAAATCCTTCAGCAAAGAGAACAAAAAATATTATATTAATTGGTAAGTATGCAAAGTATAGACGTATTATGACAGGTTCTCCTATCACAAAGAACCCACTAGATTTATATAGCCAGTGTGAGTTCCTTGATCCATGGTTGTTGGACTTCACCTCATACTACGCTTTTCGTAATCGGTATGCAGAAATGAAAACCATGCATATACGTGGTAGATCAATACAAGTTGTTAGTGAGTTTAAAAATCTTAGTGAGTTATCTGAAACAATAAAAACATTCTCAGATAGAGTATTAAAAGAGGACTGTTTAGATTTACCACCAAAAACTTTTATGAAAAGATATGTAACTCTAACATCAGATCAAAAGAAAATTTACGAGCAAATGAAAAAAGCAGCCATGGCTGTATTGAATGGTAAAGTTACAACCACTATGACTGTATTAACTCAACTTATGAGATTACATCAAATAACTTGTGGTCATTTTACGGCTGATGATGGCACTTCACATGCCGTAGAAAGCAATAGACTTAATGAGCTTATGAATGTTTTAGATGAAACAGAAGGTAAAGCAATTATTTGGGCTAATTATCAATTAAGTGTGGGTGAAATTATACAAAAAATAATTAAAGAGTATGGAGAAGATTCTTATGTACACTATTATGGTTTAACTTCTCAAGAAGAGAGACAAGACAATATTCGTAAGTTTCAAAATGACCCTAAATGTAGATTTTTAGTAGGGACACCACAAACTGGTGGATATGGTATTACACTTACACAGGCTAATACTGTTATTTATTATTCTAATGGTTATGATCTAGAAAAGAGACTGCAGTCAGAAGATAGAGCACATAGAATAGGACAAAATAAAAAAGTAACTTATATTGATATAATTGCTGAAGATACAGTTGACGAAAAAATTGTTGAAGCCTTACGTAAAAAAATAAATATTGCTTCTGAAGTTATGGGTGAAGAATTAAAAGATTGGATTTAAACTAAGTCCGTTGCTTTTCCAATTACAGGCTTGTATTTAGTTTTACCCTCTGATTTGTATGCGTGCAAAAATTGTTTTCTTGGTTGATCAGGTGTGTAGCTGCAATGTATCCATCCACTATTAGGCTCACCAGGAGTATAGAACTCAAGTATAAGCTGGTCATAGTCCAGGTTCTGGTTGATCCAGTCAGCTAGCTCAGCATTGTCTGTACCCATCACTTCAAAATCTGCGGCCTCGGCCTTGGCATGCTGTGAATTTACAGAGCTACCTATTTTAATACAAAGTTGTTCACTACGAAATCCGCTGGTTACTTTTACTCTGCCAAAGTGATCACGCACCGGTTGAAGAATATTTTCACACAATGCTTTTAATTTTTCTATTTGACCTGAGTTTGGATTATTATTGATATCCAAACGAATGGCAGTGTCTGATTTAATTAATTCTTGAAGAGTGAAATTACGTGATAGATTCATGTTATTTTATCCAAAAATTTTTCTAGCAACAGAAGTGATACTGCCCCAACAGTACCCAATAACACCCAATAGATCTTATCTATCTTACCACCCAAATCGTGAATACCTTCGTGCATATGTTTAACATCTTTTTTTAATCCTGTAATATATCCATATATAGAAAGCAAATGCTCTCTTGTTGTTTTGGGTTTAATTTTCTCTCCTGGTCCGTTTGGCATTATGTTCTACTTGCTATTACTTGTTCCTCTGGAGATAGTAACGCAGTCTCTGTACGTGTCAAGTTAGTATTTGGATTAACATTTGCTTGCATATTACGCACTACTGGTTGTGGTGTGTTAGGTAATGGTGGTGTTTGTATTGGTGCTTCTCCAAATATATTTTTAATACTATCAAAATTAATTAATGGTTCTTTTGGTTCCTCTACTGGTGTTTCTTTAGGTTCTATGACATTTAATTTTTTATTTTTATATTCTCTTATAACTTTTTTAAAATCTAATTTAGGATAAAAATAATTTCTATTAACAATTTCATTTCTATCTCTTGCAAATTTTTGTGCGTCTTTTAATCTTTTTTCCATTCTACCCTCATACCCTGTATATGGAATATTTTGACCTCTTAATAATTTAAATGCATTCTTAGAGGATATACCTCTATCTTTCATAACTTTTACTAAATCACTTCTTTTAGCTCCTGCTGCAAGTGCATCTTGTAATACAATATAAAATTCTTTGTTAACTCTTAACTTTTCATCTTGTATTTGTCTAAACTCTTCTACTAAAGCTTCTGGTCCTCTTTGTCTAAAATTTTGTAAACTAAATAATTTTTCTGTTGATGTAACTAATCTAGATTTTTTATTAAAGTCAGTAACTTTGTACTGCATACTTCTTGGTACATCCACGTTAATTATTCTAACACCAGATAACAATGCCAATAATTCATCTTGTAAGTTTGCGGGTTGTCCACCTTTTTTTATATCAGCTTGTGCTGCTTGAAATGTTTTATCAATTGTAGTAACTGCACCTGGTTCAACACCTCTAATGATATGCACTAAACTTTTTAAAACTTTTTCACCACCAGAATCTGTGGGTGAATAAACTAAAGCTCCTGTTTTTGTAACACCACCTCTATTACCAATAAATAATTCAGAGGGTAAAACATCTGTAAATCTTTCAAGAGCGATTGATTGTGTTAGAAAAGGATCTACTAAAGTTCTTACCGGTCCTTTTTCATCAAAGAATAAATTAAACACTGTAGACTCCACATCTTGTTGTTTTAAATTACCTTCTTCTATTGTTTTAAACAAAGCCTCTATTGGTTGTGTTACGACATCATAAGGACTGAAGTATGAAAAGTTTACTGCTTTACCTACACCATCTTTCCATTTATTTATAGGTAAGATAGTTGCTCTTGAATTCCAAGGAGCAGCTAAACTTCTTTTGTATGCATCTAATTGTTCTATTGTGACCCCCGATAAACCACTTGCTAAACCTAAAACTCCTTTTGATGCACCCCCTAAAACTGTATATGCACCCAGAAGTCTTCTAAGTCCCATCTGTCTCATTTTAGGATTTGCAGATGTAGCTTCTTTTGCACCTATGGTTAATATATTAAACGTGGTTCTGATCATCTCTGCAGGGAAAGATACGAAGTTACCAAATGGTAGTTTTCTTAAACTTTGTATGACTTCAGGAACTTTACTGTATGTTGGATATGTGTTTCTAATATACCATGCAGCAGCCTCTTCAGTGGCTTCATCTAATGTTTTTAATTTACCTGCATTTACACCAAAATTATTTCTTCTCATAAACTCTCTACCAACTATCTCTTTGTACCATTTTGCTACATCCGTTACGTTATTAAACAGAGGTCTTAGTTGAGCGGTTACATAGGTGTGGCCATACCATTTCCATAAGTTATCACCACCTGCATATACTCTTGTTGCAGTCTTACCAAAGTTACTTAATTTTTGTCCAACGTTTGCTG
>VTLG01001050.1_pt1 | contig 20303 bp, 29 predicted proteins | sample 4694571 | NCBI WGS metagenome assembly VTLG01 (sample SAMN12604809, study PRJNA352737) | marine metagenome | biome: ENVO:00000447; feature: ENVO:00000209|ENVO:00000569|ENVO:01000036; material: ENVO:00002151; isolation source: viral sequences binned using virsorter ... | reverse complement strand
TTATCAATTATACTTTCTATATTTTTTAATCCAATCTCATCTTCTAAAATTATACCAACAAATGATTCTTTATTTTCTTTTTCTTGATAACCATTAGTAACAGAATATCCACCTGATTTTGTATATGGTGTATAACCTCTATTTCCTATTGGTGGATATTTAGAGTAATTTATGCATCTATTTACATCTTCAACACTTTTAATATGTGGAACTATAATTCCATCAGAGCCAATATCCAATGCACGAAGAATATTAGATTCATCATTTCTCGGAGTACGAATGATTGCTTTAGAACCTTCTGCTTGTGCTGATGTAACCATTCTTTGGGCCAATGTATAATCCATAGAACCATGTTCCATATCAATGATAACAAAATCAAATCCAGCCTTACATATTATGTTAGTAACCTCTGGTGATGGTATTACACACCAAGTTCCGAAGATTTCATCTTTAATCATATTAAACCCTTTAAAAATTCTATTGTTCTCTGCCTTGATTCTAAACTTTTAAACTCTAAAGCCTTATCATCTATATAATAATCAGCTACAATCTTTGGACTAGGTCCTGATTTCTTATCAAAAAATGGATTGATGTTGATATCATCAAACTCTAACTTGTGGTCTGTACACCATTCAATTGCCTCTTGTAATGCGGGTTCTCCTCTACTTGTCCAAAGTATAAGTTTATGTCCTTGTTCTTTTAATTTAATCAATACATTTAACAATTCTTTTTGTTCATCTGATTGTAATCCAATATCTGGAAAACTATATTCAGTTAAACAACCATCAAAATCTACAGCAAATGTCAATTTCTCTTTACTCATTAATCTCTCCTACATTTGCCTCAACTAATGTTTTAGCTATACGATATGCTTCTTTTATATTTTTCATATCTGTATAAAATCCTTTGTCATCATAATCATAATTTTCTTTTATATTTTTGTATATAAGATTTCTAGCAAATGTTCCAATAGATACTCCTTGAAAATCTACATTAGATTGTTTAGCTAATTCGGATGTTAATGAATTAGTTCCACCAGACATCAAAATATTTACCTCTCTGTATTTTTTGTATTCTATCCTTTTTGTTTTTTTATTTAATCTCATATTAAATGCTTTATTAACTACATCTGCGGTTGCAACGGCCTGTAATGTAGTGTTGTAATTATCCTCACCACCTGACATTGGATACCCATCAGCTTGAATAATTAATCTATCACCTGCAATATCTTTTGCTAACTTTATTCTATGTTCTAAACCAAAGTTACCAAGATGTAACCTATCCAAACACATAGAATTATGACCATTTGGATTTGATTTATTTACTATCTCCCACTCTTTCATAATATATTCATCTTCAGCTATCGCTGCATGTAACTCAATATGTTCCGCACCAAGTTCTATACATTTAGGTAAAACCTCTTCCAATCCTTTTTCATTATGAGTATAAGAAATGATATCTGGTTTAGGACAAATAGCACTACAATCACCACAACCAATACACTTACTCTCAATTACAAAAGCCACTTCCTTACCAACTTGGATAGGTTCTATAGCTTCCGTTGGACAAACTGGTGCTACACATAAACCACATTTTATACAGGTATCAGGGTCGATAAATGCTTTTCTAACATGATGGTCACCGGGCATTCCAACACTAACCATTATGTATGGTCTTGTAACCAAATTGATACCTAACTTAACTGATAAATCAAAAGCCCTATCTATACCTTCCATACAAGATTCTACGACAGATGGTGTAGCGGATATATCCAATCCTTTAGCACCGGCCAAAGTATAAATCATTGTCAATCTCTTTACTTCTTCCAAATCCTCATTACCAGCACCACAAATCATTTTAAAGTATTTCTGATTGTCAAATAACTTTTGTAATGTTTTAAACCTAGATTCTATCATCTAATATACTAGCCCTATTTAAATAAGAGTTACCTATACTCATATAATAAGAAGATTTTGTTCTTAACCACAATGATTCAAAGGATAATGCCTTCTTAACAGCTTCCTCTAAATTTTTAGTATTATTTCTATTTAATTTAAAAATAATATTTCTTGTTTCTATTTTATCTAATAATTTTTTGTTATATAGACTCTTAACAAAATCTTTGCTTTTAACAGATATGTTCCCACCCATAATTGTCATTAGCTTATAAGTTTTAGCTTCTGTAAATATTTCTTTTACTATATTATATATCTCATCATCATTTACATTCTCTTTAGTTAAACCAAATGATTTTGTTAAATCAGAACGACCTACCACAATACCAGTAAGATATTTACAATAATCTGAATTTAATATATCACTGATATTATCATATGCAGTTTTACTTTCAACATTAATAAAAAAGTTTATCTTTTTTCTTAATTGTGGTGGAACATTATTATTTACTGATGTGATAAACTTTTCTAATGCAAAGGGAGATTCAATCATCGGAGCAACTATCCCATCTGAATCCAATAACATACAATTATTTATGTCGCTAATAGCTTCACATCCGCCTATTTTGATATTAAAAATTATATTAGATAAATTACAAAGTTGTTTTAATCTTATTAGTTCATTAAATTGAACTCCTTCATCTTCAAATGAACTTTTAATTCCAACTACATTATATTTACTCTTTAACTCTTTTAATTCATTTAATAACTCTTTTTGATTCTGTATCATTTATAACCTATTTTTGAATTGCTCTATCTCTTTCGGATAATGTTTCTGTGCATTATCTCTATACTTTTGTTTAAAACTTTCATCTATTGTTAAATCCTCTATTAAATTATTATAAGGATTTAAATCTCTATACTTTCTGTTCTCACATACTACAACATTATCTAAAATATATTGACTAATATCATAATCTTTTTGTTTCATCATATTTGCACAATCAACTATAAATGTATCATCTAATCCATATGAACTTAATGAATCTGGTATATTAATAAATTTTAAAAGATTAGAACTAAATACATTAAACCAACCACCACCAAATTTTATATAAGGTATTTCTTTTAAGCTAAGTTCATTAATATAATTTAATACTTCAACATCAATTGCAAATGGGTCAAACTTCAACCATATTTTAGAATCATAACCCATTGGTATAAATCTATCATTTGATATTATATTCCAACCATCATCCCATAATCTTAATAGTTGAGATGATATTATGTGATACTCATTTTTAATCTGTTCAATTGCTCTAAATATATAAGTCAAATTATATATAGAAAAATGAACATCTGTATCAAGATACATGAAATGTGTCACATCATCTGAATATTTTCTAATACTATTTCTTCTTTTATCATTACAGCCCAAACAAGTATCATCAGTATTTATTTCAAATATATTTTTGTGAGTCCAATCACTTCTTTGTTCCATCATTTTCCATTTTTCAATGAAGAACTCTTTTGGTAGTTTACTTTTCTTCCAATCCGTTAGTGTATCTGAAATGTTTAGTGTAAAATCTAATATAACCTTATCATTCTTTTCTAAAAAATGACTTGATCTCTGAAGATGATTACATATTCTTTCCACCTCATCTATTTCTCTTGGTAAACAATGTAATATTATTTGTAATTTTTTCATTATTTATTTTAAAAATTTAATCTTTTTATCTCTTGCTAAATCTCGAATATGATTAAATTCTCTATTGTCATCATGTGTTATTTTTCTACCATAATAAGCATTTGTCTCCCACTCAGGATTTTTCTCATTATCAAAATAATGTAAGTATTTGTATTTTTTGTTTTTCCCATCAAATCCATAAACATATATATCTTTAACTTCTTCATCCATTAACAATCCATATAAACATTGCATTCCAAGAGTCGGCCATTGATTTGATGGTAAATTTAGTTTAGATGTAGCACTATCAGCGACTTGTGGTGGGAATATGTAAATTGGTACACCTAATTGACTACTCCAATCTACATCAGGCTCTTGATATTTAAATGTTGGTATACCCACATATATCGCTTGATAATTTTTCCAATTGTTAGAACCCTCTATCCCATCAGTTTTGTTTAAAACCCATTGAAAAGCATTATCACTAACGACCCAAACATCAGTTTTACTACCAACATATTCCTCATAACCCTCTGTTTTAAATCTATTCATCCTTAAAACTAAATCGAATTCAGAATCTATAACCTTACCTAATTTATGCTCCGTAGCAGAGCAACCATTTCCAATTAATATAACCTTCATTTTTGTCCTTTTTATCTAATAGTACTATAAAACTCATTTTGTTTTTCTTGTCTATCTATTTCTTTTGGATGATAAAAACAAAATTCTTCTTCTGCTGGTAAATATGTATGTTCTTTATAACCTGTTAAGACTTCGTGCACTGGATTCTTCCATAATATATTTGGTCTGTTTCTCCAGATTCTACCTTGATAATCTGGAAAGTTTACCCAACCTTGTTCATTAACATTCCAACCCCATTTATTAATGTGTTCTTGTGTTAATCCTTCTACAGTATTAACTCTTGGCACCCAATATAAATCTATTGTTGGATTTGATTCTAATATTGGTTTAATATTTTTCATTAACCATTTATTTGGTAATTCATCAGCATCTATATTAACAATATAATCACCAGAGCACATACGAGTCAAGTAATTTTTCTGTCCAGCATAATCTTTTAATAAATGTCTTTGTTCAAATGTAATTTCATGCATTGAACACATAACATCAAGTATTTCTTTTGTTCTTTCATTATCTGAATAGTCATCAAGAATTACTATCTCATCTTCTTCGTCTTTGTATTTTACTAAAAATTGGATTAACTCTGACAACGAATCTGTTTCGTTGTGAGTTAGTATACTATAACTTATTTTCATTTCTTTCTTCCATAATCATTGCATCAGTTTTATATTCTACTAATTTTATCATTTTTATTTTTGATAAACTATAAGTTCTAAAAGCTTTTTGATACAATGAATAATGTCTTAATTTTTCAAAATTAGTTTCTAATAATAATTTCTGAACTATATCTTCTTTTAAATAATTTATATTTATCCCATTTAAAATTTTCGAATATCTTGTCAGTACAAAAATCATTGGTCTTAAATCATAAATATCTTCTCCCAAATATTTAAATTCCACCACACTACCAGGAGATACCAAACTAATGGATTGAGAAGTTTTTGAAATTATTCTTCTATGATGACTTACTTTTCTTGTTGCCATTATTTTTTAAGTTTTGGTAATTTTATTTTAACTTCATTTTCTTTTGAATGTTTATCCATATTTTTTTTCTTCGCTCTTTCATTCACTTCATTCATAGCTTCATAAAAATTCTGATAAACAATTGGATTATCTGTGTCATATTTTCTTTCATAAAACTTTCCTTCTTGACCTTCAACAGGATAATTTTTTTGTTCTTCTTCAGGTATATCTTTCATTTCAGCTAAATTCCATTGCATTTTATCTTTATTATTTGAAGGGTATACTAAACCATCAGGTAATGTAAAAATAGACGGTATCCATATTCTTCCATTCTCTTCTTTAGCCCATTCTTTCATTTCATCTGTCAAGTTTTTAAACTCTTCACTATCTTCTTTTTTACCTTTATATTTTTCTGAAGTTACATAACCACACCATATACATTGCTGTATTCTAGCTTTTCCTTCTCCAATAACATGTAATGAGTGTTCTTCACATAGAGGACAATTTGAAATTATATTATTCATTATACTGTCTCCGTTACTTTTTTCAATTTTGGTAATTTGATTGGAACTTGATTTGGTAATTCTTTTGTATAATTTTCAATTATATCTTCAAGTTTTTCTGACATCTTATTTAAGGTAAACTTTTTCCTATTAATATTCATTAATTTATTAGCTTTATTTTTGAATTCATCTATATTTTTAAATGTATAATTCAACATTTTATAAGCTTGATTTTCATCTATATTAAACCACTTTGATTCTTTTATTATAATATTTTCCCAAACAACGGATTCTGGTACTTGAACTAATGAACCACCTATTAATAATGAATTTTCCTCATCAAGGAAATCCATTTGTCCACTCCAATTAGAAGCTATAACTGGAAGTCCAACCATAGTTGCTTCAAGTAGTGGTCTTCCAAATCCTTCTCCATGTGTAAATGATACCATACATTTTACTTTTGGATGATTATATAACATATTCATTTCTTCTTTATTCATACTACCATGTAATAAATATATTTTTGGTAATTTCCAATCTTTCGGAAATTGTGATTTAATAGCTTTTATTTTATTTTTCATATGTTCTCTATCTATTACAGAAAAACCCGCTCCATTTGTTTTTAATATCAATGCTGGTTGTTCTTTCTTATTAGCAAATGATTCATAAAATATTTTTACTAATTTACCTACATCTTTTCTATCTTCTCCATAACCTTGACTTCCCCACAAACCTACAAATAAAAATGCAAAATCTTCTTTTATATCATTTAAAAAATTAATATCTATTTCTTCTTTTTTTAATGGTTTAAATACATTATCAACACCCTCAAATAAAACTTCAATTGGTTTTTCTAATTTCATTTCACCTATTTTTTGTTTCTCACCATTAGGTAAATCTTGCATTTTGTCATATATTGTCTTTACAAATCCATTTTTAGAATGTTCTGATGGAACAATAACTAAATCCATTTTATTACAACCATCTAACCAAACCTGAGAAACTCCAGTTGTTTCAATACCCGCAGTTATACCAATATTAAATTTACCATGCTGTTGGAATTCATTTGGTATTCTGATATCTACATATATGTCTGGCTGTTTATTTAAATTTTCACGAAGAATACAATCTAATATTTTTTTATCTTCCGGATTATTTTCATTCAATGCATTTCGTGGAGTATCGCCCCAATTTACATCCATAATTTTTATATCATATTTATCATGTTTCATAAAAGATAAAACTAAATCTCTAGCATGGTCACCATATCCACTTCTTGATGTTACAGGTGCACATATTAACATTAATTTTTTCATTACACAGCCTCCAATGTATATTTTTCTCTTGGTTTCCATTTTTCAAATGTAGTTTCTATAGCTTCAATAAAATTATCCGATAAATGTTTAGATGTCATCATTGAGTCATCACCATTAACCCATTGTCTTCCAATTTCACCACATCGTTCTCTTTCTTCAGGTCCTGCTTTATACCATTCTAAAAGTGCTTCACCGGCGTCTTGAAATGAACACCTGTCATCAAAAATATAAGGTGTTAATGGTGAACCTTGTAAACTTATGTTACTTGGCCATACAGGTTTAACCCATTCTCCGTGTTCTTTATAAGTTCCTCTGTGGTTAGAGCCTAACTCAACATAATCTTCGGCAGTTAGATATTTACCATCCGAATCTCTGAATCCACATTGGTCTTGTAATCCACCAGTTACATTAACCACTATACAACCACCAGTATGTAACATTTCACAACTACCTAATCCGAATCCTTCATTGGAAGCTAAATTAATATATACATCCGCTGAGTTATATAATAAATTCATTTTTTCATCATCCATTGGTCCGCCTTTATCATATGTCCAAATAACTGGATAATCAGGAAGAAGTGTTTCACACAAAGCTTTCATATCAGTTCCATTGTCATCCGATGGGGCTGAATGCCAAATAAATACACATTCTTTTCTTTGTTCTGGTGTAAGTTTATCCATCATATGTTTATAAGCCAGTGCAACATCACCAGGTTGTTTTCTTCTGATATTTCTATTAAGATAAAGTATTTTAAATTTATATTGATCTAATTCATATTGTTGTTCAAACTCTCTAAATTTCGTATCACCAGTATCTTCTATTTTTCTGATTCTATCTGATGTGATTCCATGTGGAACATATTTTGTTTGCCAATCTTCATAACCATATTTAGAAAGTATTCTTTTATTAATACCATAAGTTTGTTTTGAAATAGAACACAATAAATCAGAACTTCTATAAAAATCTCTATTATATAGTGGATCTGGTAAATCATCCCAAATGTTATAATACATAATAGGAATGTCTTGTCTTATTTCATGTTCCATATTATATAACCAAGTCCAAAATCTTGGGTCTGTGAAATGCATAATCGCATCTGGTTTTTCTACTTCCATTATTTGTCTTAATATATTGGGATTACCATACCCTGTTGTAGGATATATTTTTAGATAGGCGTCTTTAATTTTATTTTCATTTCTAACAGCCTCACACATATCTACAATTTTACCTTCTTCTGGATGTTTTACGGCCCCACCAAGTTGTACCCAATCATATTTATGTATTGTTCCAAGAACAAATTCCTTTGATTGAGTAGCTATACCAGAATGCATTCTTAAATCATCTGAAAGAAGTAATATCTTCTTTTTTTTCATAACCTTTATCTCCGTTCTTATGTATTAAAAATTACTTCCACTTACAGCTAAACCATCGTATGTTTCTATTTCTTCCTTAAATTTTTCATCATTTAAAAATCTATCAACAGAACGATTTGTAAGTTTTTGTAATGTCATTTTTGTATTAACTGTATCAAGTTTAAAATTATTATATAAACTTTCCAATATTTTAACAGAAGTTAATTTTGTATTTTTCATAACTATTCTCCATCATACTTTTATGTATATCTATATATAAGTATATACAAAATACAAAATCAATCAATAATTATATATTTTTTATCAAACTTTTTAGCATAATCTATAGTGTTCATTGTTCCTCTACCTTCAATACCATCTGGAATAAATCCTACTATGAAATCTGATGTTCCAGCTATTATTTTATTCCTCGCAAAAAAGTTTTTTATACTATACGGTTTTCCATATCTTGATTCTGGCATTGTACAATATAAATTATGTACCTCATGAAATGGTGGATACTCTTCGTATTGTAATCCAAGTTCTAATGCATATTTCTTTGCGTATCTATCAGCACCTTGTTTACAACCACCACTTACTATAATAGTATCTGTACCATATTCATTTTTAAGTTTGAATATGAAATCCTTTATCTTCTTTTTGTTTTCGTATCTTCTACTACCTATTATGGCTACTTTCATTAATTAACTCCCTTATACCCTGTTCAAATGGTATTTTTGGATACCATCCTAATTGTTTTTTAATTTTAGATATATCCATTGCATATCTCCAATCATGTCCTTTTCTATCTTCTACATATTCTATCATATCAGTACTACCACTTAACCAATACAAAATATTCCAAACTATATCTTTATTTCTTTTTTCACATTCACCACCGATGTTATAAACTTCACCATCTTTACCCTTATGTAAAACTACATCAATTGCTTCACAGTGGTCTTGAACATGAATCCAATCTCTAATATTTTTTCCATCTCCATACACAGGTAACTTTTTTCCCTCTGTCGCATTTTTTATCATTAATGGAATTAATTTTTCAGGATACTGATTCGGTCCATAATTGTTTGAACATCTTGTTATGACAATTGGATATTTATATGTTTCATAAAAACTTCTACATAATAAATCAGCTGATGTCTTACTAGCAGCATATGGACTATTAGGTGCCAAAGGTGTATTTTCTGTAAATGGATCATCATCTTCTGTTAATGTTCCATATACCTCATCAGTTGATATCTGAATAAATTTCTTTATTGGAAAATCGTGCATTAATTTTAATAATGTGTGAGTTCCATTTACATTTGTTTGTATAAATTCATCTGAACTTTCTATACTTCTATCCACATGAGTTTCAGCTGCAAAATTTATAATTGTATCTATCTTATTTTGTCTTACCATATAATGTAATGTAGCATATTCATTAATATCTGCTTCGTGAAAATGATAATTATGATGTCCTTTCCAACCACCCAAATTATTTTCATTTCCAGCATAAGTTAATTTATCAACATTCCATATAGGATAATCATATTCTTCTAACATATGTTTAATAAAATTACTACCTATAAAACCACAACCACCTGTTACTAATATATTCATCTCACTCCTTGATTACAATATTTCGTTTGATTAAATTCACACCATCTACATGCTTTCTTACTTGGTGTTGCTACAATATTTTCTGAAATCCTTTGACCTTCACTGTCAAATGCTAACTCTAAGAACAGATCCAATCTCTTAGCCACCTTATTCATACTTACAGTACCACTCGCTGGTGAAAACTTCTGAACTCTCTTTTGTGGAAACATAGCATCTTCCCATAGTTTTCTTTTAACTATGAAGTACTCCACTTCTATTTTATCAATTGGATGATTGTATTGTTTGGAGTAGAATTGTTTATATAATAATAATTGTTGTGTTTTGTTCTCATCCTTTTTCATCCATTTATTCCAACCACGAGTAGATGTTTTTATATCATATATTTTTAATGTATTATTATATTCATCCAATATAACTATATCAAGATAACCAACCATTTTAATATTCTTTTTTAAATCTACATTAATTGGAACTTCACAACCTATAAGTTTATATCCTCTTTTACTGAAATAATCAGCCCTTTTCTTTTTAACAAAATCAAGTATATCACAACCATCTTGAAAGAATTCTCTTAATTCCTCTTTAGTACAAGGATCTTTATCATAAGATTCTCTGTCTATTTTAAATCTTTCAATCATTCTATCATGTAATCTCTGTTCAAGATTTAATTTATTTGCATTCTTAACACTGTCGTAATACATAATTTCTAAATATTCTTGTATAACCTCATGCATAGCTGTTCCAAATAATAAATGTATACTTGGTTCTTGTATAGCCAAGTCATCTATATACTTTAGTTTCCAATGCATTGGACATTCACTAAACATTGATAATTGTGAGTATGATATTCTACTCATCAAATGCTCCTATTTTCATTTTAATAAATTGTACTATCTCTTCAGCTATATTTTTCTTTGTATATTGTTCCATTCCTTCAAAACCAGGATTGGAATTTACTTCACAAATTTTGTATCCACCATTATCGAATAATAAATCAACACCAGCTATATCTAAATCAAGAACTTTAGCTGATTCCGATGCTAACCATTCTATTTGTTCATTCACCTCATATGGAATACCTTCACCACCACGAGATATGTTCGCTCTAAAATCATCATCAGTTGCTTGTCTCATCATACAACCTACTACTTTATTGTTTACCACTAATACTCTTAAATCTTTACCCCAAGTATCTTTGATAAATTCTTGTATAATAATGTTATAAGATTTTTTCGTAACTTCAGCCATAGTAATTAATTGTTTAAATTGTTTTTTGGTTTCTGCTAAAAACACACCTCTACCATAACTACCACTTATTGTTTTAACTATTGCTGGAAATCCAATATGTTTGTCTACAAACTCCACATCAATTGGATGTTTTAATAACATTGTATTTGGAATATCAAGATTTGATTGAGCAAGTATCTGATGTGAGTATAACTTATCTTTTACATTATCTATAGCTTCACTACCATTCACAACAACTACTCCCATTCTCTCAAAATGTCTGATAACAGCTTTGATGTGATATGTTGTTCCACTACCTGTTCTTGGGAATACAAATTTAGGTAATGGTAATGATTCTCCATTAACTAATATAGATTGTTTGTTTTCTTTATTTACAAATATGTCTATTTCATTTGGATCTATAACTTCAACCCCAATACCTTGATTTTTAAATTCTTCAATCAATCTATTGGTTTCATAAGAATCTTGAAATTTTGGTTTACATAATATCCAACCTTTACTCATAAAATTTATCCTCCGATTCTACTTCAATCTTTTGTATCTCTGGATAAAACTGATAAGCATCTTTTGGATATGGTTTAGGTTTATGTATTAATGTATTCATAATCTTTTTCTTATCTTTTTTACTACATAGTAAATACAAGTATCTATGTTTTTCAGGTTCTTCTTTTCTCCAAAAGGTATGTCCAATTCTTTTCTTTAGTTTCTCAAGATTATGTGAACCAAACTTCGTTGTAACATTTCGTGAATGCATCCATATCCCATCTTCCGTAAGTCGTATAGCATAGTTAGGCATTAGTCTAATACTATTACCTTGATATATCCAATTAGTAGCTTGATATATAATTCCTAAATGTCCTTGTTCTGGATCTGAATAAGATACTAATACTTTTATATCACTAGCGTTTTCTTTTAACCAATTGAATGTTTTAGATAAAACCACACTCTCTGTGTTCTTACCATAATCATCAAAGATAAATAACCTTGTTAACTCCAACACCTCTTCTTCTTTTAATTCGGGTGATATAGATTTGGGAGCACTCCTACCTACAGGATAACCATAGATAGCAACACCAGCTAACTTCTCATCTTTCTCATCAAAGAATGTGTGTTCGTTATCTGTTTCATAAAAGATACCTAAAGCGTATCTACAACTTGTCCATTTATGACTGTAATGATTCTTTACAATCATATCTTTAGCTATCTTCTTAGATATCTCTCGGATTGTTATTCTATTTGGATTTACTTCCCCCATTTACCATTCTGAACTATTTGTGCGATTATACCATAACAAGCTAAGTCTTTGAATGCATCGATTGATGGTTCATTCTGTGCTTCTCTGTTATTCTTAACCATAAGATTTAATAATCTCTGTACCTTATCATTAATCCTAACTATCAATCCAACCAAACTTAATCGTTTTTCACTATCTGTTGTTAATGAAGTTCCCATTGATATATTAGATGGGCCATAATCCATTTGTTTTTTACAGAACAAGGCGTATTGTTCAAATTGTAATTTTTGAAACTCTTTTGCAGTTTCAGGATAGTGTTTTTCTATATATGTAATCGCCTCATCCTTTTCTCTCTTTAGAGAATCTGACCACTGTTTAGTATGTTCTTTTGTGTAACCTTTGGCCCTAACAGTAAGGTCTTTTTCTTTTATTGTATTCATTTACATAACCTCTTTATTTTCTTTTTATCTAAACCATACATTTCTAATATGGATTTTAGTTCTTCTGTATCTATTAGTTCAAGATATTCTTGTATCTGTAATTTACTACACTCAAAATGTTCTACAATTATATCAACTAATTCTTTGTCATATTTTTTATCTCTTTTTCCTTTTATATATTTATTAAATCTTTTACCTTTTGGTAGAATATCTCTATACCACATATAAACCTCTCGTGGTTCTAATGTTCCAATTGCATATTTCTGAAATACATTTACAATCTCAATGAAATCTTTATCCATTGATAACCAACGATTGATTATAAATGGACTGAATTTCTTTTGTTCGTCTTCTGTGAAATCATTCCAATGTTTTTTGTTAACCAACAACTGGTTAATCCAATCTATAATTGTCATCCCTTTTTTTCTTTCCCAAAACCCCAGGAACCATCTGTCGATTGAGGTCTTGCATTAGGTTTAAAAATTCTATCCATTACTTGTTTAGATTTTCCACAACCACAAGTTCCATCTTCTCTATTGCATTTACATTTAGAACATTTTTTACAAATAGGAAATGATGCATTCATACCTTGTAGCACTTCTGTAATATCCTTACACTCTGGACATTTAAAAGTATAGAAAGGCATTATTGTTGTTTTATTTCCGCTTCTTCAAATTCTTTATTGATGTTACCACAGGATTCACAAGCAAAAACTCCAACTGGAATGATAGCTTCTTGTCCATTTGGTGACATAAGTGGTGAAAGTTTCTTCAACATTAATGTTTGTTTAAAACCTTTACATTGACATTTTTCACATTCTAATGTAGTGGCATGCGTCAAATCTATATTATCTAAACTCATACCATCTTTACCTTTAATCATTGTCATTATTCTTCTCCTACAAATTCTGTTTTTATTTCTGTTATAGTAACATCTTTTTCTTTCCAACCAGTCTTATATAAAATATTTTCATTTTCATAAGGTGGTTGGTGTAATGTTACAATAATTGATGGTTTTTCCCAACCATTATGTTCTACTCTAAATCGTTTCATTCTATTTATCCTTTACTATTGACATTACTTCATTTACACTCATTAAAATATAATCTTCACCATCAATTGTATGTTCTGATTTCTGTGCATGTTTACTATACAATATAGTATCACCTTCATTAACTACAAGTGGAATAAGTGTTCCTTGAGCTGAGTACATTCCTTCACTCGCAGCCATAACTTTACCACCATCTAAAGAACCATCTTGTACTGTATCAGGTAAAATTATACCACCTGCGGTTTTTTCTTCTTCATTTTTTTTGTTTGGTTTTACAACGATTTTATCGTTTACTGGTTTTAATCTCATTTTATTACCCTCAATAATCTTATTATTAGTGACATGAAGTTGATTTCCTTATCAACTACATTTACATCTTGATATTGTGCTTCCGCTATATTCAAAATACATTCTGCTACTTTACCCTTACCATAAGTTTCTACCTCATCATATAACAATCTATATATTTCTGAATAGTCACTTATAGAATTATCAGTAATAAGTTGTCTTATATCATTTAGTTTAGAACCATTTGATAACATTTCTAACAACTGTAACTTATAATTATTCTGAATCACAGAACTTGTGTCAATCTTTAACTTACCATCAACAACTTGTCTTTGAGCTGAATTAATAACTCTACGAATATCAGGATAACCTGCATTAACTATAAGAGCTACATCATCAAGTTTGTATAAACAACCTTCTTTTGATAGTATCTCAACCATTTGTTGTGCAACCTCTTTCTTTGAAGGTGGAACAACTTTGTATGATTGACATCTTGATTGGATTGGGTCGATTATTCTTTCTACATAATTACAAGTAAGAATGAACCGACAATGTTTTGAAAATGTTTCCATTAGGTTTCTCAATGCAGCCTGTGCATTTGGTGTAAGATAATCACACTCGTCAAGTATAATTACTTTCAAGGATTTGAAACCAACAGATGAAGCGAATGTTTTGATTTTGTTTCTAACATCGTCAACTTTGTTCTCATCAGAAGCATTGATATACATATAATCACAATCTATGTTCTTAACAACTATCTTTGCCAATGTAGTTTTACCAGTACCAGCTCTCCCATAAAGTAATAAGTGAGGTACATCTTCTGATTCAAGATATATCCTCACCTTACTTTTAAGATGCTCATTACCAATGTAAGTCGATAAGTCTTGTGGTCGGTATTTTTCTACCCATAAACTATGACTCATTAATCAACATCCTGCATTGCAACTACATAATATGTAGAATCATAGTCATCAACCTTAAAGTTTACTTTAGCTAAACCCTCAGTTGAAACTTCAAGAACTGCTGATGTACATTCACGATTTGCAACTAATACTTCTTTAAAAAGATTAGCATTAAATGTAACTGGTTCAGTTAAATCATTTGTTGTTGTTTCAACTGGAATATTCACACGATTTGTATTTGTTGATGAATAACCAATTACAACTTCACAACCATTCTTACCATTAAGTATTGTAAATGTATCTACATCACTTAATGCACCCTTACCTTTAATGAAAGTATTGATAAAATTATTATCTAATTTTATCTTTGTTCCAAATTCAGGTAATCTTTTAAGTGCTGGTGGATCTGCAATTACAGATAAATCACTTAATACATAATCAACCGAAACTGGACCATTCTTTACTTTGAGTGAATATGCTTTATCACCTGCTCTTGAAACATCCAATGACACATCATCACCCAAAACACCAATCAGACTTTTTAATTGATCTGTCTGATATACCCCAAGTTCAGCATCTTCAAATGGAAACTTATCAACTTTTACATTACCTAATAATGATTTATCAGGTGTAACGAAAGATGTTGACAATGTATCTCCATTTGATTTCCACTTCACACTATTTACATTTCCACCCAAATTGTATTTTTGGATGAACTTATCTAACTTACTTTTTTGCATCTTACTTTCTCCTATATTTAAAATTTATATTTTATAATATAATACATTTTTACTATACAAGTCAAGCATTATTTTTCCCAATCTGGAATTTCTTGACGAATCCACTCTATTTTTGTAATGTTATCTCTATCTTTAAGTAATTTTCTAATTTCTTCTTCTGTATCACCATACAACCAAAATTGTATTACCGCCTTTAATCTTGGGTCATATGCTTTTATATGATAAGGTAACATTAAAAAAACCTATCTAAAGTATTTATTTTATCGACAGGCATATCCCATTGTAATGCTTCGTAAAACATTCTAATTTTCTTCAATAAAGCTCTATCAAACAACTTATCATAATCCACATTTTCTTGTATAAATTTCATAATCTCTGGTGGGTCATCATAACCTTTAAATGCTATTTGTTTAACTTGTAATGGATTATCCTTTAAATAAACCCATTTAATCTTTTCACTATTCTTAATCTTTTCTACATTTTCTAATTTATGATATTTTAATAAATCATTATAAATCCAAGCAGCTTTAACATGTACTGGTGTTCCTTTGTGCATTGGTGTAAAGATACTACCCTTACCATATAACTTACCAACTTTTCTTTTATCAGCAAACTTACCCAATTTCTTAACACCAGTTGGTAGAGCTATACTTGCTAACTGTTCTTTCTTCATAGATTTTTTGAACTTTAATATTCTATCATCAATAATATCTTTATCTTCACTAGCTAATATACTTTTAAGAGTTAAAGTCATCAACTCTCTCATAGCTGGTGGGAAATTACTACGAACAATATCTAAACCTTTAACATCAAGTTTATCACATTCTAAACCACCATCGTTTATAATCCATTGTCCATATCTTTTCTTGGTAACCCAAAATGCCGACTTAGCAACACACTCTTGTTTAATATCAAATCTATGAGTATCACAATTAAGAAACTTTTTAGCAAATAGATTATAAGAATCATTTATAAAATCTTGAACAACACCAGCAGTTTCTAATATCTTATCTGTCATAAATTTATCATCTGTAACATCTACATCTGGATATTGTTTTTTAATCAATGGAACGGCTGGATAAAATACTGAATCAGTATCAGTATAAATACAATAATCCTTATCATCACCAAGTTTACTATTGTAATATCTATTAGCTATCCTCTCTGTAAACTTAATCAAATCTTGTCCTGTTGTGGTTGTAGCCTCAGCATTGTCAATATCATAAAATCTAAACACAGGTAGTCCCAACACCCCATATAAAGAGTTGAGTACAATCTTTTGTACATGCTGTCTCCTCTTAAAATATCCATATTGTTCATCATTACCTTCATCACCGTGTTTTTTCATCAACCTTTTATATTCAACTCTCTCATTAAACCACTTTTCTAACAATACAGGTACTAAACCTTTTTTATCACATCTATATAATACACCATTTGATGAAATTGATACCTTATTATTGTCAAACATATCTTTCAATTCATCTTGATTATATTTACCTTTTTCTTTTTCATTAACCATTAAAGTATATGTTTTTGTTGTTCCTCTGATAAATTCTTCAGCATCCCAACCTACCAATTTACCAAGTTTAGTTTCTGGTGATATATTCAAAGTCATAATTGTTGAAGGATACATTGATGTCAAGTCCAAATCAAATACCCATTCATATCTACCAGGTTTGGGGTCTTTTACATAAGCACCAGTAAACTTGTCATCGTTGTTCATTTTATCTCTAGCATTTAAATCCTTGTTTGGAGCAACTACTCCAATCTTTCTTAAATATATAAGTATAGCACCCTCTAAATATCTACTACTAAAGTACACATCTTCATATGGTGTATGTCCTACATGTGATATACCACGAGCTAATTCAATAAACTTTAACTTATCATCAAGTGCTTTTACAATCTTAACATCATTCAGATTATATTCAATGTACTTGTTCAAATCATTTTCATATAAATCTTGTAAAGTTCCTTCATATTCTATCTTACCCATATTAACTTCAAGTTTACCAATATAATCTAATCGATATGATGATTGTTGTGTATATGTAAATAATTTATATAAGGAAAGATAGTCAAGACAAGATACACCAGCTATTTTATATCTTCTTTTATGTTCTGAATAAAATACCTCACCAATTGGTGATAAAGCATTTGCGAAACTATCCCCCATAACTTTACGAGTTCTGTTATATAAATAAGGGATATCAAATCCATCAATGTTCCAACCACTCAGTATAGTTGGATTTATTTCAAGATATTTTTGATAAAATCTTTGTAGCAATTCTTCTTCTGATTTGAATGATTCTACGACATCTGTATTAGGAATATCACCTAAAACAAAGCAAAAATATTTGTCTGAAACTCTATCATAAAGAGCTATTGCAGTTATTTTATTTTCGGCTTTATTAGGTTCTGGAAAACCATCCTTTACCTCAACCTCAATATCAAAATAAACCTCTCTATGCCCAACTGATGGTTCATCTGATTCTGTATACATATCAACAAGTGTTCTTGTTTCAATTGGAACATCCGATTCAAATACTCTACTAGCTTGTAAATCTTCGCCAGTCCAAAAGTTTACCTTTTTTAACTTGTCACCATATAAACTACGATATGTTCCAGTTTGTGATTTTAGATAAGCATATGGTTTATATTGAAATTTGGAATAACCTGTTTTGTCATCCCAAAGATGTACTTCACTACTTGTCTTTGTTCTTTTTACATATATATTTTGATACATAACCTAATTTACGAAAACTTTTGCTAACTTCCAAATACTTTTTTCTTTTCTCCATGATATTCGTAAGCGTGTCCATTTTCTTTCAGTAATTCATTTACTGATTTTTCATGACCTTTAACGAATAGTTCACCTAACACTCTCCCATATTTTCCAACTCCATGTGATATAATTGAAAATTTACCATCATCTGAATTTGTAAGTAAATCTTTCACAAAAGCTTTAGCTGCTAATCCTTTTTTCTTTTCTTCAAGGTTACGAGTTCTTGATTCCCAGGTGTCCACGCCGTAAAATCTAATTCTCTTTTTGACGAAAGTATTAAAACCCAAATCGATAAGAGCATCACAAGTGTCACCATCAACGACCCTATCCAATTTACAACTATAACCAAATTTTTTAACTTCTTTTCCCATAACATATCTCCTATTTGGCAAAATAGATTGATTTATCTAATGCCTTTAGTCTTTCTTTTGTTTTTAATTGTGGAAAGTTTTCCTCTAACCATTCAACTGACTCTCTGAATGTTGTTCCAAGAATTTCACCTACAACTGAAATTACATCAAGAATATTTAATATACCATCTTGGTTTATATCAGCAGTTAAAAATTCTTCTTCTGTTGGTGTTTGTGTATTTAATACAAAATTAACCATTACTATAATATCTGTAACATTTAATGTTCCATCAAAGTTTACATCACCATATAATTCTACTTCAAAATCATCTTCAGGTTCACCTATATATCCAAAAAACCAATCAAGTCTAGACCAGACTTTAGAGTACACACCTGGGTACCCAGCTTCCGCTCAACCATATCCCCAGCTGACTATTCCGATTAATTCATATTCACCTTCATCGTTTGTCATAATTAGAGGACCACCACTATCTCCTTGACAAGAATCTTCACCACCATTTGAATCACCAGCACATATCATATTATTAGTGATATCTGAATTAGAATAGTTTCCACAACTATTATCAATTGGTACATCAACCTCAAGTAATACATTTGAACCCCAACCACCTGATGATGTTGCTCCCCAACCCATAACGGTTGACATTACAGGTTCATTGTCGTGTGAATTATCTGTAATTAATTGTATAGGTTCAAATGTAGTAACTGGTGATGATAAATGTAATAGAGCATAATCATTATTTAATGACCAACTACTATAACTTGGATGTGATATAATTTGATCTACATTTCTTGTTATAGCCCCCGTTGTTCCATTTACATTGTGTAATCCAATTTTAACTTGAATACTACTTGCATTCGTTCCTTCAACACAATGAGCTGCTGTTATAACCCAATCTTCTCTAACCAAAGCTCCACCACAAAAGTGACCTCCCCAACCACTAGATTGCAACGAAACCATGAATGGATATTTACAATCAGGACAAGCTGGATCCACTTCTTCCCCACCTACTATAAATGGTTGTGGTAATTCACCAGGATTTATTGTTTGTGATGCTTCTGTTGACATTAATGTCATTTCTTCTGTTACTACTGGATTTGAATCTTCACAGCTAAACATTATAAACATTGATAATATAATTAATAATCTTCTCATTTTATTTCTCCTAACTAAAAAAATATGTGATATAAAATAAATAATAGTAAAATTGGACTTCCAACAAAAACTATTTTTTCAGGAAAACTAGATAAAGACCAC
>VTLG01011463.1_pt1 | contig 20306 bp, 32 predicted proteins | sample 4694571 | NCBI WGS metagenome assembly VTLG01 (sample SAMN12604809, study PRJNA352737) | marine metagenome | biome: ENVO:00000447; feature: ENVO:00000209|ENVO:00000569|ENVO:01000036; material: ENVO:00002151; isolation source: viral sequences binned using virsorter ... | reverse complement strand
TAATGCGACATACAATACTTACGATACAACAACTTCAACTATCCCACTTGACGATACTATTCCCCAAATAACTGAGGGCGAAGAATTTTTAACTGCAACTATCACCCCTACACACGCTGATAACACACTGATTGTTCAGTACCAATCACCAATAGGAATGAATAGTTCATCTGGACCATTCATGGTAGCTATGTTTCAAGATACAACAGCGAACGCATTAACAATTAGCATGTCTGCGGAAAATAGTGGGGATTACGCACAGACCAATCATTGTACTTACATTAAATCGGGAAGTATCGGAACGTCATCTACAACTTTTAAAATGCGATATGGTTCAGATGGTGGTACAACTGCTATTAATGGATATTCTGGTGGTCGCTATTTTGGTGGTTGCCCAATGGCGACATTGACTATATGGGAGGTTAGAGCATGAGCGTAACTACTAATAACCCTTTCGCACTTGGTTGGAAATATCCTAATGTTCAAGGTATATCAACAAGTGATGGAGTCATAACAAAATGGAACGATTCACTACCTGAATTGACTCAAGAGTTAGTTGATAGCATTGAAGCTGAGTGGACGGCAAGTGAGGGTCATAAGGAAGATAGAAGAAAAGCATACCCATCTATTCAAGACCAACTTGATATGCAGTACTGGGATTTAGTTGATGGTACGACTAAATGGAAAGATGCTGTCGCTAAAGTTAAATCGGATAATCCAAAGGGGTAGAATATGGGTAAATTAATTGTCAACGAAATCGAAGATACAGACGGAAGTAACCCATATTCTATAACTCTAGGAACTGAAGCCGCACATGGCGGTGGCGCATCTAGGACTCTTACCGATATTCCAAGCGGAGTAAAGAATGTAACTATCATGATTGAGCAGTTGAGTACGGGTGGTACATCTATTCCCATTCTGCGTATTGGACCGAGTGGTGGAGTAGTAAGTTCAGGGTATGACTGTGATGCGGGAGCGTTAGGTAATAGCTACGCAAATAGTACTGCGGGTTTTCTGTTAATGGAGACAAAAGTAGCTGCAAGTCTATACAATGGAACATACCACTTATATCTTTTCAATTCCTCAACTAATCAATGGTGTTTTTCAGGTGGTTGTACAACAAATAATAATGGTCATGTTTCGCATGGTCATGTTTCTTTGAGTGGTGTGTTGAATAAGTTGACAATCACTACTAATGGTGGAAGTGATGTTTTTGATTCTGGTGCAGTGAATATACAATTTCAATGAGGAAAGTAATATGGCACATGATGTAGTAGAAACTAGCGTAATTACAGGTGAGACAATAACCAGAGATTACACGCAAGAAGAAAAAGATGCTATTGCTGCTGCTCAACCTACAACTGATGAGAAGTGGGTTATGGTAAGAAGTAGAAGAAATCAATTGTTAAAAGAATGTGATTGGTGGGCATCTTCAGACTTAACTATGACTGATGAACAAACTGCTTATAGAAAAGCATTGAGAGACTTACCAGCAAGTAAATCTAACCCAGACGATATAATTTTTCCGAGTAAGCCTTAGTGGTATCTATCCCTTGGTATGTTAATTTATTCCTACTTTTCCTCCCACTCATATTTAGCACAGTAGTGGGGGTCTGGATTAATGTACTCCTTAGAAGAATAAACAGGCAAGAAGGTAATCCTCCTTGGAGTATAAAAAGGAATTTTTTAATGGCTTGTATAATATCAAGCCCATTAGCTGCTCTAACTCAATTATTACTACAAGCACAACTAGAAGAATACCTCTACATAGAAAGCAATACGTCTATGATAGTGTTTGATGCTGTAATGGCTCCATTCTTAGTGATGATGCTGTACAACGTTCTTTTATGGTATTTTGATAAGAAAGATTGGTATAATGCTTATAACTTCATAAGAGTGAAACACACTCCTAATTTTGTGGCTGAAGATGTAAGTGATTTTACAGTTAAAAATTATCATAACAAATCTTTAAACGGAAATGATAAGGACGCAGAGTGAAATGGCGATTACTTTTTCTAGATTCTTTAAGAAGGCGGAATTAAGATGCCGTTGTGGGTGTGATGAAGCTAAAATGGACAGTAAATTTCTAGCTAAATTAGACACATTAAGATCTCGCTATGGTAAACCGATAGTTTTAAGTTCTGCATATCGTTGCCCTAAACATAACGAAAGTCAGGGTGGCGTTGTAGATTCCCCCCATACTGAGGGCATAGCCGTCGACATTTTAATAACTGGCAAAGAAGCACACTATCTACTGGGGTTAATTGTTCAACTAGATTTTCAAGGGGTTGGTATTTCTCAGAAAGGAGACCACAACAGACGTTTTATTCACATAGATGATAAGACTGAAGGTACACGTCCTTGGGTTTGGTCATATTAACGTGGAAAAGAGTGGGGGCAATAATTCTTATAGTATTTTCTATATTTATTAATTGGGAATATAGAAAACCAAATCCTGATGCGGGGATAACCGCAATAGGTATGAAAAAACAAATTAAACATATGGCTTGGAAAGAATGTTGTGAAGAAAAAGTTTTACATAATCTCGTTGAAAATTGTATGCTCCCTCATAGGGTTTGCGTTTTTAACAGGGTGCATGGCGACGTTAATGTTGATTGAAGCGATATATAGATAAGGGAGTAAAGTATGATGCAAGCATTGGTTACTCAGCTAGCTCCGATATTGGGCGGAGTTCTAGATAGGTTTTTCCCCAATAAAGAAAAGGCAGCAGAAGCTCAGCGTGCTATTGAAGCTGCTTTAATAGAAAATTCTGCACAAATAAATCTAGCACAGCTAGAAGTTAATAAAGAGGAAGCGAAAAGTAAAAATATATTTATCGCTGGGTGGCGACCTTTTGTTGGGTGGACTTGTGCCGTAGCATTATTCTGGCATTTTGTAGGGATGCCTGTTACAATGTTCTTTATTGAGTGGTTCGGGTATGACGCACCAGAATTACCTGAGTTTGATATGTCTAGTTTAATGACAGTTCTTATGGGTATGCTCGGATTAGGTGGGTTAAGAACATTTGAGAAAATGAAGGGGTTGACTAAATGAAAAAATTAACGGAAATTAAAGACGATTTACTGGATCTTTTAGAGTCATTACCACATATTATCTGGTATGTGGGGTGCTTTATCGTAGGATTCATTGTAGGTGCGTGGTAAGTTACTGTTTTATATAGGCGGAACTGCTGAGACTTAATGTAAGCCTTTCTACTAACGTCATTATTAGGGTGTTAGTTTGGTATTAAACTTTTTAAAGAATTGCATCGAAGGCATCGAGTAAAGCCAATTTTACTTCTAATGTACTTTATTTGACTGCACACGGCTAAAACGTGCTGGAAGCACTTTTGTGTCATTACAGAAGCTACAGCATTGTCCTTCCATCAAAGGTTGTGCATTGTGTCCAAGTTCCCATGCTGGAGTTCCGTCAGGTGCAAAGATAATATCTATTTTTCCTTTGCATAGGCAACAGGTTTTATCAGAATATTTTTTTCTAGCCATCTTTTTCCCCCCGCTTAATTTCTATATTTAAATCTTCTGGGAAAATACCTTTTTCGTGCATAGATTCCATGAATGAATTTTCTACATATTCTTTTATATTTTCGTTATCTTCTGTGCTTCTAACAATACAGGTCGTTTTAAATACTCCAGTTATAGTAACTTCAATGTCTTTAGTCTTGATTAGTGTAGGCACTTGTCGGTTCTCCTGTATCAAAGTTTAATTCACGTTGCATTTCTGAATGTTTATCTCTTTCTTTTTGTATGTCGCACCCTGGAATGTGCATGAAGGCGGTTGGGTCTTCCATTGCTCCACAGGTACAGATTGGCTTGCTAACTTCTTCTATGTATTTTTCTAAGAAGTGCTGCGCTTTCTTTAAATCTTCTATGCCGTTTTTATTTTTCCACCTAGAAACATACTTAGTTATTTGACCTTGAAAATAGTCTAGATTATTAGCTAGTACATAATCCCAATGCTGTATTTCAGACCTGTAATGTTCCCCGCCAATTTGTTTCGTATTCGCTGGCATTTAGTACTCCCTCCATAAAATTTACAAGATTATTTGCTTTTCCCATAAACCTACTATCTAATGGGCTACTACTCAACATATTGTCTAATTTTTCTATACATCTATTGCCAATATCTACCACAGTTTTATTCCCTAATTCTACTTCATGTATGCACTTTAAACATAGCTCGGCTATGTCACAAAATTTAAGCATTCTTTCATCATCGCTAGTTAAGGAAAACTTGGGGTCATTCCAACCACTATTTTTCCACCCAAGTTTTTCTAGCCTATCTAGTTCATCTTTCAGTGTTTTGCTTCCCCACTTAACCTGTGCGGGAGTATCCCCAGTCCAGTATTCCCCTACGTCATGTAAGATTGCCGCACATAGTATTTCAGAACTTGGGTAACTTGGGTGACAGAGCCAAATTATAAGAGCTGCGACGTTAGCACTATGGTGACCAACTGTGTCTTCTCTTAATATAGATTGTGTGTGAAATCTCTTTACTAACATACCGCTTCTTATGGAAGACAGTATTGGTGATGGCGTGAGGGCTGTCATCTGTTTGCCCTTTTTAAGATCCATCTCCTAGCACCTTCCCGCCAATCCGAAGCACATATTTTCTGGGTTAATGTATAGGCAATTTCTCTATCTTCTCTATTCACCCACACCTCATACATCGGTTTAAGAGTGTGGTCTATAAAAACAAAACCGCTAGAGTCTGTATTTATTGGGTTTTCTATAAATTTTTCACACGCTTCTAAAAATTCACTTGCTTCTTCAGGCTCTTCGTATAATGGCAGAGGTGTTACACAATCGTTTGAAAATGGGGTATATAAATCTGTATCTGTACTGTTTAGGAGTGCCTTAAAATCAACGTTTTTTGGGTATAGGTGGAAATTATTCGACAGATGCCTGTACACTCCAACTTTTAACCCTAATCCTATAGCAATAAACTCATGCAATATCGTGAGATGGACAGCGTTCGCCCCATATAGACCCCACACTATATCATTAGATCTATTGCACACCATCATATCTAAACTACACTCAATTCTTCTAAAATAGATGTGGGTGTTGCATGGTATATCTTTCCTGCCCACTTTATTTAGGTCTTCGTTCGCATCCCACATACTTAGTACAACCCTTCTAGTTTCAGGGTCTTCTCTTAGCATATTGATGGTTTCTAGAAGTTGATCTGTTTTAAAATGTTTACGCCATCTATGCCCATAAGCTCCTGCAAGAGTTTTACCATCGTCGCTGTATTCTTCCATTCTAGCAACAAACTGTTTTACAAAGTCTAATTTATTAGAACCAGACAGCATCCATATAGCTTCCATTAAATGAAAAAATGGGTTAGCATCTCTTTCTTCATTGAATAATACTCTTTCTGTTGGGTGGTGTATAATTGATAATACTGGGAAAGGTACAACTTTTACAGAGCCGTTTCTGCTAGGTTCGTAAGATCCGTTTTTGTTTATTAGATTTAGCCCAGACTTAAAAGCGTCGTTTACGTTTTTACTCTCTAATATCTGCATTTGTTTACCTTTTATATATTATATAATGTGAAAAAGTTGATTACAAACCTTGATAATTTCTTTTTGTTCTCCCGCCATTCAGCACCCGCATATATTTTGAGTATTCACAAAGACAATTTTGTAGATCTTGGTTGCATAGGTCTGGTATAAGTTCTTCTGTATACAAGTGTTTTCTAACTATTTCTAATTCTTTTTTGAAGCGGGAATTAGTTATTAAAAGTTCAGGTTTTCTGCTAAAGAAGTAATTAAGACCTTTAATACTCCCTGGACCAGAAGCCACAAAGGTGTAAAAATCTTCTGCTTGATTCCAATGCATTCCCTGAGTATTCTTTAAATCTGCTACAATTTGTGCGGCTAGGAAATTACCTAACCCTTTAACTCTAGTTAATTCCACCCATTGTTCTTCAAGGGTGTCGCACACGCTACAACAATTTTTTACAGAAGCAGCTAAATCTATTACATAGTCTATTTTATCCATCTTAACCCCACAGGTGGTTATAAGATAAGCACCCCCGAATATTTGTTTGCCTTGTTCTCTTCTATCTTTTAGCCTTTTAGAAATATACGTTAAGTCTATATCATCCATAGGCTCACCTAAACTTTCTAAAGTATCAATGTTGTTTAAAGTTCTTGCTAGAGTGTACCACACTAAGATAGAAGTGGGGGAAGTTATGTCTTCAGTCCACTCTCTCACCCACTTAGTTGTTTTGTCTTTTTCTCTTTCAACATTACAGAAGTAAACTGTTCTGAATATTGGGTCTTTACTCCAGGGTTTTTTAGCTCTATTATTTTTTCTTGCTAATACATCTAATCTTTCTTGAACCCAATAATTAAAAATTTCTTTTGGATCTGCCTTCTTCATACATTCTTTTCCATTGTACTCTAAAGTCATACCTTTTACCCCCCATCCATTTTGCTGATTTAGGTTCTTTAATTACAGTCTTAAAATACGGACTGAATTTAGCTTCTAATGCTTCACAACATTCTTTTTGCATATCTGGTGTTCGATATATACTACATCCTCCTGGAGCTTGGCAACTGCCATGATCCTGAACCCATGTAGTTATCAACTTATTGCTTATTCCTCTGCTGAGAAGCTGACAGTTTAGCCAAACGTCTGACAATATAGGGTAGTGATTAACACGCTCAAAATCCCCTGGAAATAGATGGGTGTTTATTCCTTGTACGCAGATTATTTTACCATTTTCTACGTATGGGAGCTTTTTATTGTGTCCCATTTGTCTGGGGTGGATACCCACTAATGCGGTATTCTGAAGAAGCTCTTCCATTGACTGCCATATTTCACTAGATTCAGAAGGGCTTTTAGGTTTTCTTAGTTTTTCTTGATCTTCAATTCTTTTATTAAACCATAGGTCGTCATCCATTATAACCCCAATACCGCCATCATGCAGTTCAATACGATCAATAAGGTACTGCATTTTATCACTATAATTTTGAACCCATGTGGGTGCTGGAATAGCTTGGGGGATATGGTTGTACTGTTCTGATTCGTCATTATTATGGACAACGTATGTTCTTTTTTGCCATTCAAGGGGTATGTTATGAAGAGTCGTTTGTTTGGTAGGTCTCCCCCTACTCATTATATATAAGTTCATTTATGTTCTCCCATATAAAAAGGCGAAGTTATTAGCCCCGCCTTTTCTAAACTACATTACCATTAAGCAACTTTTTTCTGATCTATCCCACCAGATAAAGTGCATATTTTTTCCTGTATAAAAAATCTCAGCCAACCACGTGGAGGATCTCCCCCGTCTTTAGTTGTTTTCTTTAAGAATTCTTCTACAGATCTACCATTACAACTCTTCAAATGCTGAAAGAATAAACCTCTATTTCCTCTGAATTTTGCGGTAGAGGCTTTATCGGTTAAGCGTATAATGGAGTCTTTTTTGATCCCGTAGTTTTTCCTAGTTGCTCTAGGTTTTTTGGGTTTTGATGTCGGTTGCATATCATTTCTCCTTAGAAAGTTTACGTTGTCTGCCAATTGATGACAGGTTCTTTTATTATACCATGCGATTATTCGCTGAACAAGTTTGATTTTATACCTGTCATTATATCGCAAATATTTGTTTTACAAGAATAATTTCCGTGTTGTTTTAGTCTATCTGGGCTACCAGTGGAAGTGAGTATCAGCCCGTGATTGCCCTGTTTAGAATTTTTAGTTATCAGACTACACCCTGTACCAGATTCAAATTCTTTTATAAGCGTTTCAAGAGAAGTTCCAATTCCCGTACACACATTGAATATATCGTGTCTATTGTAATCCCCTATTCTATGTTTAAGAGAATTTACCATTACATTACAGACATCGTCTATGCCCACGTAATCCCTAACACAAGATTTATCTCTTATAAAGAAAGGCTTATGTTCTTTCACTGCTTTAATCATTTTAGGGATTACTGATTTTTCATGTATAACCTTAGAAGAATCTGTAATATACGGGTAAAATCCAGCCACATTAAAAAGTCTCAGTATGGTGTACTGAAAGTTTCTTTCTGTGTATTTTCCACTAATATTCGACCCTTCTATTAATTTTTCAGCTATTTTTTTAGAAGTACCATAGGGATTAACAGGTCTAAGAGGAGTGCGGTATTCTTCTGCGGGTTTATCTATATCCCCGTAGACAGCAGCGGAAGATGAAAAAACTAGGTTTACCACAGACTGTTGTCGGAATATTGCTTCCATTAAATTTTCAACAGCCACAGTATTTTCTTTAAAATATGTTTCAGGGTACAATATAGATTGGTCTGCGTTTACTAGCCCTGATAGGTGAACTATGTGTGTGGGGGAGAAGTAATCTAAAGCGTTCCTTAAAGCCCAATAATCGTTTACATCATTATTGACTATTTTTATTTTTTCATAATCAGAAAGATGATTTATTTTAAAAGCATTCATATTTTTTCTTTGTAGTGTATCGTACAACACTATTTGTTCTACACCATTCTTCTCTAAAAGTTTATAGGCTAAATGGGATCCTATATATCCCGCACCACCTGTAATCATTACTTTCATATTGGAGCCCTCAGTGATTGCAATAACTTCTCTTGTGTTCTTTCTTTATCTTTTAATACGTTCAGCACTTTTTTATCTAAAGTGTTTTTAGCGACTATGTGGTAAACGAATACTGTTGATGATGCTTGACCTTGCCTGTATATCCTTGCTATAGCTTGGTCGTAGTATTCAAAATTCCAAGTAATCCCAAACCAACATATCTTATTACAACTCCCTTGTAAATTCAACCCATGACCCATGCTAGCTGGATGCCCTAGAAGTATAGGCAATTCCCCCGCATTAAATCTTTTTATAGCTACTGTAGATTTAGAAGCACTTGTGCCTGATCCTAAACATGGCGTGTCTGGGTATTTAGCTAATATTCTTTCCATATCATGCTTGTACTCGTACATAACTAGAAGTGGGTCTCCGCTTAGTTCTTCTACTAATTCTTCAAGCATATCTATTTTAGCGTCGTGAACCACCCTGTATTCTTTATCTATAGTGTACACAGCTCCGTTAGCTATTTGTCTACATTTAGTTCCTGCTACTGCACTATTTTCAGCAACAACGAAGGTATCTTCTATAGCAGACAAAAATTCATCTTCCACTTGCTTGTATGTTTCCTTTGCTTTATCTGGTAACTCTACTTCTAGATTTATGAATTGTTGGGAAGGCATTTCTAAATAGTCTTCAGCTTTTAATCTTAGAGTTAGAGGGCTTATTTTTTCGCTTATCTCTTCCATAGCCCCCTGTTTTGCTTCCCACCTATAAGGTTCGTGCATAGGGTTTGGCTGTATGAAATACCCATTCCTATAGTGAGTTATGTATCTTCCTAGAGCATTACCGCTATCTAGTATATATATTTGACCAAATAAATCCATTAAACCATTGGGGGTCATTGTACCCGTCAATATGTATCTTCTTTCGAATTGTGGTAACATCTGCTTTAGTATCTTAAACCTAGCAGTTCTAGAATGCTTAAACATTGTGGATTCATCTACCACTAACATTTGAACGCCTAATTTCTTTGGGGCATTCTTGCCGTATTTTTTGAATAACCAAGGAAGACCATGCGGGTTGATAAGTAAAATATCAGCATCGCCAGGATTTTGTGCTATATCGTCTTTGTTTTTTCCGTGAAGTATTTCACATTTTAACTCATTAAAATTACTCCACTTACTTATTTCTTCTGTCCATACGTGATACATAGGTCGAAGCGGAGCTATTATCAATGCTCTTTCTACATACCCTTTAGATATTAAAATTTTTAATGCTGAAAGAACACAGCTAGTCTTCCCTAGACCTGGATCTAAAAGGAGTCCAGAAGCTGACTGCCTTACCATGAGTTTTACACTTCTTTCCTGGTAAGGGTGCGGAAGCCATTCTTTCGTAGTGTTCAAGAACATCGGTGCCGTCCTCTTTATTGTCTATCATATACACATGACATTTATGGTCTTCTAACTGCTTAAAACGATATGCCTGTAGTGGTCTTAAATTTTTACCTCTGCGTTTAAATTCTATATAAAAATGTATCCCTGTAGGAGTTACAAACAACCTGTCTGGGTATCCATCACTTGCTGGATTATTTAATTTGAATACTAAAAAATTCTTTTCCTTAGCTTTTTTGATTACATATTTCTCTAAGGTATTTTCTAAAATTGGCATGGACCTCCGTTTTGTTTACTGAAGTTACAGTATCTACAAAGGAATTGTGGGTTAGGGGGGAACTGCTGTTCTGATTCCACCTGTTTGAATCTTTTAGCCCATGTTTCTTTCATAAAGTTTACATTTTCCTGTTTAAATTCTTGAGCTACCTTTTCTTTTTGGTCAAAATAGACGTTGGTAACTGTAACTGTATTATACTTTGGGAACTTTAAGAGTGCAATCAACCCGTATAAAAATCTCTGTTCTATATGTTCATCATATATTTTACCAGTTTTCCACTCATAAATATCTACTTTATCTTCAGAAGTAACTTGTAAATCAAAGAATCCTTTAGCCCAAGCTGTGTCTTCGTTATCTATTAATTCCCAATTAGAGTTTACTAGCCACATAGGTTCTGGTAAACATTCAGAATTATTTTTTAAGTTCATAATCCAATGCCCATACTCTGAATTTATTTCTGGATGAAGCATAGGTTGAGATCCATTTATGAAGTCTTCCACAGACTTGTGTATATCTGTACCTCTTTTTGCGTTTGGGTGAACTGTCCCTCTGGGCAGCTTATCTATGTAGCTGAACTTATATTTAGCTGGACATTGTTTATATGTAGACCAAGAACTATAACTGTGACGCATAGCAAAAACCTCTTTTTTTAGGGTAGCCCATAGGGTTAGCATACACTATTCAATGCTCTGAGCGCAATCTGATGCGGTCAGTTTTAGTCGCAACTGTCCAAATTAAACCAATTAGCCCCATAAAATCCTTCAGACCGCATAGGCACGTCGAATAGATTCATGTTCATGTGGCACTTTAAATGCTTCATACTATCTTTCCAAGTGTCTATTGGAGCACTAATATTTATTTCATCGTGAACAGTAGCTAGAAAAGCGTCGTGTTCTGGCTTATTAAAATTCCAGTTTATAATACATTCTTTGGTTTGGTCTGCACTACTTCCTTGTATTAAATAGTTTAAGAGCTTATAGCTGAAGTCCATTTTTTGACCTCGTATAACTTTACTTGGTTCGGTGTAATACATTCTACCACCCCAAGTTTCAATATTCTTTCCTCTCTTACCTGTATCGCTAGTATTTCTCTGTAGTTTTTTGATTCCAGGCATAGCCCGTAAGAATCCTTCTTTGATTAAAGAAGCTTCTTGTACTGAACGACCTAATTGGTGGCTCAACGCTCTTACCCCACTCCCGTATATTATACCGAAAGCAGTTATCTTTATATCTTTTCGTGAAAATTCCTTGCCTGTTATATCTGCTACCATCTGCCTAGCTTTTTCATGCGGGTCTAAATCAGGGTTGTCTATATATGCTTGCATCAAACTACCTTGCTCAAAATGTGCCAGAACCCTTATTTCTTGACTGCTAAAATCTCTTTTCAACCAATAATGCCCTTCTTCTGGAAGTAGGTATCTACGCATAAGAGGGGGTGAGGGCAACCCATCTGGCACAGTTATTTTTATTTCATTAGTTACGTTCATTAAACTCGGCTTGCTTGCACTCAGCCTACCTGTTCGGCTACCCCTACTGTCTGTTTTGCCGTCATCATAGGTTCTTACTTGGTTCCATGTAGTGTGTATTCTACTATCATAGGATGCTAATTCATTCCAAGGTCTAGCAAATGTCTGAAGTGCAGAAGCTAACGCACTCCTGTATGTTAAGAGGTCTAATACTTCTCCATCGTTTTTACCTATCGCGTGTTGTAAACTTTCTTTACTTGTGCTACGTTTTCCTGTTGGAGTTAGTAGCCAGTCTTTAGGGTCTACTATACGCGCTTTCTCTAAGGCATCTGCTATTTCTGCCCCTTTATTGAAGTTTACATCTTCTCCTAATTTAGTGCGTAAAATACATTCTGATTTGTGTAGTGTATTTTCATAATGATCTAAATCAGATTGTAGTAATTCTGTATCTACTCTTACACCCCTAACTTCGCTGTAATATGTGATTGGCATGAGAAGTTGTTCCCTGTTATACGCTAATCCCATTTCTTTACCACATATTTCTGGGTATAGTTTAGTCCATAAAGCATAGGTTCTTTCTGTGTCACCTTTTGCGTATTTCCCCACTAATTCCCCAGGAGCTAAAGCTATGTACGCTCCAGCGTGTTTTTCATTAGGACAGGGGGTATTATTTACAATCCAAGCAGTAAGTTCTTGTTGTTCTAGTGGGGGCATATCTAGTAAAGCCTCTGCACTAGGTTTCAACCCAAGACTTGTGCTATAAGGATCGTTAAGAAATAGAAGGTACATAGTGTCGTTTATATAGCTGAAGTGTGGCATTGGAAGCCCCATGTGAGAAATTGCTACAGCTACGGCAAACTTGGCATTATGAAACAACAGGGGGGCGTGCCAAATATCATCGAGGGCTTTCTTCGCTTCTTCCCATGTGCAGTTGTTTTCACTTGGATGTCGCCATGCGTAGTATTCCGATGGTCTGTTACCTCGTTTTATACTAACTCCTACAGGTTTCGGGGGTTTTAAAGACATATTAAAGCCTTCGTAAAAAGGCTCAGTTTCAAAATCTACTGTATTCACTGTATGAAAGTTCTTCATATTCGTTGTCTCCTAAAAAGGGGGGCAAGGTGTTGGCTCGCAACTGATTACACCTATTTAAGTTCAATAACCTAGAACTGCCTTAGAACACCCGTAATTTGGGAGCAGTTTATAGTCGCCTGAATTGAATCTGGCTATGCTCAGGACTAGCACGCAATACCTTTACGACTGCTGTTATTTTCTCTTAGTGGGAGAGGATGCTTGCAGTTCTTGATCATCATCTGGCTTGGTTAAGTCAAATGGGGTCATTAATAAAGGTTTTGCTCCTTCATATAAGGCATTAAGTTGTTCAAAGTTGCCTACATCTATAAGAGCCTTAGTTTCAAAATTTACCATGAATTGAAATTTAGGGTGCGGATCTACGTGTACCCTTGTCGCAACCATGAAACTAGGTCGTTGGTATTGAGCAGCGACCCTAGAAATATACTTACTCCAATTGGACACACTTGTCGGTGGTAATTTCATTATAGCTATATCAGCTGATGCTAAGTCATCTTCGTCTAAGGCTGAAGCTGCTATCAATGCTAATCTTCTTCTAACAGCACAAGCTCTACCTCTGCCATTTGTTGCAGATTTAAACTTATGAGCCCAACATCCTTTACAGTTTTCATGCTGCGGTTCTTCTATAGATTCATGTGGCTTTGGGTCATTTTCATCTGGTGCGAAGATAGAGAAACACTTTGGTGGTATTATTCTATCTGGGTCAAATGGCTCATCGTAGTAAGAATGTTCACCACTATGACACAACACTACGGCTGTCAATTCGTTGTTAGGCATGGGCTGATCCATATAGGTCATTATACCAGACCTTAACGAAATGTAGTTGCTAGTGGAAGTCTCAGTGGTAGATTCTTTTGCTGCAAGAGCTTGCATTTTTTCTTCGGTATTTACTATTTCTTTACTCATTACTATTTCCTCGTTGGTTAAGAAGCCCCGCTTTACGAGAACAGGTGCGGGGACTAACCTGTACGCTCTATAAGTAATGGCAGAGAAAGGTGCAATTCTCTGTTTACTTTAATTCTCAGTATTTTAGCGTCTTTACATTTTACTATAACTGATTTCATCAATAGGGAAGGATTCTACACCTGGAATTTTTACACCTTCATCCCAACGATCCTTAACTGCACGCTCCCCTACCCTCCGCTGTAGTAAGTCGAATGAACCTGTTTGCTGTATGTATTCATAGAATACAGACCAATCGCTTACAGACGGCTTATCTTTCACTACGTGAGTAACCCTAACTTTCTGACCCCCTACGGAAGTTACCTTGTTTTCAGTAAGAGATTGTAGTAGGGCAGATTTTGCCTTACTTTCTTGTTCTCTTATTTTAGCAACTTCTTTCTCAATAGTAAGTCTGGAAGCACGTAGCGTCCACCATTCATCTGCCAATTCGCCCATAGCCTGAGCATCTGTGACAGGTTTGTATATCTTTGCTTCTTCACTCATGTCGGTTGTCTCCTGCCTGTACTATATTATTATAACACTTCGTACCAAAAATAACCATCTAACTCAACAGCTTAGTGGCGGAACCCCCGCCTATCTGATCATTAAGACTAACACTTGAACCAAACCTACGCCCAGATTCTAGTCCATCTCTATTTGAAGCCGTAAAACTAGCATTCCTATGTGATAGTCGTATATCAAGAACGTGGAGTATATAGTCATCGTTTAACTGCATTTCTTTATCGTTAAACACTATTAAGTCTTTACCAGAACTAACTGTTTGTTCGTTACTTTTTCTTTCTTCAAGAATAGCTCTTACACTTTTCATTATGCCTAGCACTGAACCCTTTTTAAAAGAGTTATGCCATTTTCTTCCTTTCCCAGGATTTTTCCTTGCTTCCCTTTCTATGGAAGCTGAGACATATTGCCCCATAGAAAGTAGTATTTCCCTATTAACTTCTCCGCCTATTAGATAGCAATAGTCCCCGCTGTGATAAACAGTTACTCCGTACAGCCCAGATAGTGTGTTGTATATTTGTCTTTTCCACACGTGTCTGCCTGTAAGAACACCCGTCCTACCACGTTCTCCATGAACCATAGCTACGTTAGCTTCTAATTGGGAGATGTTGTATTCGTCCATAAGTTTTTGAGCATGGCGCAAGGCAATCTCGCGCTCATGCTCATTGTCGTTACGCTCTTCATCTCCACGTGCTAATAGTGCAGAGATTTTGCGTATTACGTCTTTTTTATCCATTACGACTGCCACCCTCCGATACCATTCCATGCAAACTCTAAAAGCCTTGCATCTACATCGTCTTTAAACATACGACTGGCTATTTCATGAGCTAACATCATGCAGCCAAGACCTAACTGAAGGTATGTTTCTTTAGCGTTATCACTTACTGAACTAAGGGTTATTTCATATAGATCACCTTTAGTGTAAAGTTCTAACCCTATTCTTTTAGTTGCTTCCACTTCATCATCCTTAACAAACACGTTTCTGTCTACACCTTTTGTTTCATTAGCTTGCGATATTTTAACTAATTCAGCACATTGTAAGAATACAATGCGGTATAGAGTGTCGTCATCTTTAACAGCCTGACGTGCGTTAAGAAGTGCTTCAGGAGTGGGCATATTGTAGATGACCACTTCTTCAGTGGATTGTTGTGTCGCTGTTTTTTCCACTATCTTTCTCCTTACTATTTAAGATGTGTGTTAAACATCTGTCGGTTATATGGTCGCCAAAATCATTTAAAAAATGGCTCATCTCTTCTTCATCTAAACTTTCTCCATCATCTGCAAAGGATACATCTTTAAATACGATGTACCCCGTGCAGAAGTTAGAGTCGGGCAACTTTTTAACCACAACATCAAGATCAACCTTAAGATGTAGGTTTAAGTCTTCCGCTACAAATTCATAAACAATGTGATGTACGTCTTTGTTAGACATTTAATACCTTACCGTCTGCGTCATACATTTCATTACCTATGTCTTCTTGATCCAAGGGGGTTTCTTCCTGGAACTTTGGTGAGAACCTACCTTGTTTTTCACATTCAGGACATAACACTTGAGTCCCGTAATACCCTGTGCTACCACACCGAATAGACATACTTCTGGCGTTTGCCCCATAAGGTCCACAAGGAACTGTTTGCTCTGTTTTCTTTCCGCATGGCATTTTAATACCCTCCTACGCTAAAGTCAGCCCCAGGAATACCAATGCCTTCGTGCATATCTGCACAACGATCACAGCAGTAGCCTAAGTCTACATCTTTAGGGGTTAAGAGATTCTCGCCACCACACATTTGACATGGTTGGTTTCGAGGGTTTGATGCGGTAGGTTTCCTAAGTGCAGAATTGCCATTAGGATTTGCAAATTCAAGCAAACATTCTTGAGCTAACTTGCTTATCATGTTTTTCACTTTGCACCTCCGATTAACTGTTTACGATTTAATATACTACTTTTATATGATGCCCCATCTAAAAAAGAATAGCAAGGGGGATTTAACTCCCAAGCTACTCTTTTGTATGGGGTTTTCTTTAAAGATTGTTTGCTTTCAACAAAGTTCTTAACCAATTACCCGCGTATGTCAATATCCTTTTCTTATTTAAAGCCTTATCTTCTCGGTGCTTTAATGTGAAAATTGGTGAGTATGGTACAGAATTACCTGTGTGTGGACAAGTAAATTTATTTTCCCCAGTTTTGTCGTGCATTTGTATGTTGACTTTACTGCCTTTCCCCCACCATATAATTATATCTACATCAGGTATATGGTACAGAGTTTGGTTGTCGCATACTTTGTCTCTTTGGTACATATTTTTACTCCTTACGATTTAATGTACGATTGTTTACGTTTTTCAATTTCAGAATGGTTAATTAAATCTAAAAGAGATTGTGCAAGTTCATTCCTACCATAAATAATATCTGCTGTGCCTACTTCAGTGCCAACAGTACCATCTATAACAGGTTTGTTCTCAGCAATCTCTTCTTCTAACCAATCCTTAACTTCTTGTATGTTGGTTACTTTCATTTCTTTTTACTCCTTACGATTTAATATACTACTGTTATATTATAAAATAGGAACAATTAAGATGCAACAACGACTTACTCCGATTTGTGATCTGCTGTGGGTATGGTAAACTAACCTGTTACCCAAGATCGCCATAAGAAAAAGCGGAGACACTATGAATCGAGACGATAGTCTACTAGACGCACACTTTAAAGAACAAAGGCAGTATCTTGCAAATCGCGGTATAAATACAGACACAATAACGAAGTTAAAATTACAGATGGTACAGGGAACTATGCTGTTCAATATGGGAATCCAATGGGCGGGCATAGACAAAGGTGTTCTTTGGAGAATATGGGATTACAACGGAGAAGACACAGGTGCTATCGGTGCAAGAGTTTGGTATTTAAAGAAGGGATTTGCAGATTTTAGCGATAAGCCTAAATTCGCTACACCAAAAGGTCAGATACCCAGACTTTACCATTCACCTCTAAGCAATTTCAGTAAAATCCAATATGGCGATACAATAGTATTGTGTGAGTCGTATTTAAAAGCCGACATATTAGCGATGCTTGGCTATAAAACAATCGGTGTTTCTGGTTGTTGGGGGTGGTCGCACAACAAAGCAATGATTGAAGACTTTAAGAAGCTACCTTGGAAGGAGCTAGGGTTGAAGTTTGTTATATCATTTGACTCCAATGTCGGACCAGATGGAGACCCGATGCTGACAAAAGCCATTACTAGACTCGCAGCAGAGATGGAACGTGTAGGCGTAAGTTCCCAAGTGAGCTACCTACCTAAAGATGCAGAAGGTAATGACTGGGGTATAGACGATTATTATGTAGACAAAGGCATGGACGCAGTACATAATCTATTCTTACCTGAGTATTTAGAAGAAATAAAAACAGACTTAAACCAACATCTAAATATAATGAATCGTGAAGTTGGTGTGGTTAGGTCGTTAGGAAAAGTAATAGACATTAACTCTGGGTACTTTATGTCCCGAGATGTGTTTATTAATATGGTCTATGCAGACAGGGCAGTTTGGTCTGATGACGACAAGCGTATATCTGTACCGAAGGCATGGCTCCAATGGGCAGACAAAACATCAGTAGAACGTGTAGTATATCGTCCAGGTGAACCTAAAATTAACGATGACGAATACAATATGTGGAACGGCATGGGGTGCGAACCATTAATTGATGATGACTGGATTAAACTGTGGGAAGAGTGGTTGTATGAAGCTATACCTGACAAAAGGGAACGAGATTGGTTTTGTTCATGGTGGGCTAGTCAAGTTCAAGAGCTAGGCTTGAAGCTGAACAGTTGCCTTGTGTTAATCGGTAAGAGTGGTGTAGGAAAAGGTTGGCTCGCTGCCATTATGCGTAGGATTTATGGGTTTCAAAATGCAGTTAATGTAGACTTGGAAGCATTGGGCAGTAAGTTCAATGCAGAGTTTGCCATGAAGCAACTAATCATGGTAGAAGAAGCAGAAGTACCCAGAGGTGCAAATACTGTCTACACTAAAGTTAAAGATCTAATTACTAACGAGCGTATTATGTATCACCAGAAGGGCGTTACCCCATTCCTAGTAGACAACTATGCCAATGTGATGCTACAAGGCAACCGAGTAGATATATTTAAGCTAGATGAATTTGACCGTCGGTTTGCTGTGATAGACATAGTAAATGATCGCATAGCTAACAACGATAAGTTTTGGTCGTTACGTTGGGAAGGCTTGAAGTGTGGGTTGCCCGAAGCTGTGTACGCATGGCTCCTGGAATACGACACTAGCAACTTTGACCCGCATGGCGAAGCACTAAAGTCAGATGCCAAGCGGTCTATGGTTGATGTTACCCGCACTCCACGCGAACGCTTTGTGATGGAACTGCAACAGGATCCTGAAAATACTTTGCTTATCTGCGGTATCTCTGTGGATGGATACGTGGCAACAGCGAAGGAGCTGGAGTACATTTATCAGAATGGGGAAGTCCCTATGTGGGATATAGATACCCGCGACAGTAACAACATGGCGAAGGCGTTAAAACTTGCTCGCATCAGGTTAGCGAACAATGGTAAAAAGATCAAGAATCCACTTACTAAGATGCCTGCGAGATACTATATGATTAGATTTAATGATGAAGTCGATGACTGGTCAGAACTTGTGGCTAGTAGGAAATATTGGGCAAAAACTCAGTAAATATTTGTCTTCATTGTGTTGTCTAGCTTGCTAATAATCTAGCCTAGCTTGTCTATTTTAGCTTGGCAATCCTTTACAGAATAACCGAAGCCCGTATACTCTGCTACTTCTTTAACGCCATACATGAATATGTACTTGTCGTATTCCGCTACACTAGAAGGTGTTGCTTCGTACTGCAATATTTCATACCCTTTGTATTCGTAGTAGCCTTCTGCTTGTTGTTCCACTATTTACTCCCACTATTTATTGAAATTAAAAAGCCCCACCGAAATGGGGCTTTTTTCACAGCCTATTTAGAAACTATCTGAATAAGCTCTTCGCCCTCGAAAAAGCTGATCCACCCACTAGGCTTTTCAGTTTTCCCTGCTAGCTTTCCCTTTTGAGGTTGGCTAGGGGCTTCCTTAGCAATACTAGCTTCAAAATCAGCTAGTGGTTTGCCGTTGAACTTAACTACACGTTCCCACCAACAAGCTCTGGCAGAATTGCCACGAAAAGGCTTTTCTGGTTGAGCTACAACTTTGATAATGGCAACGGAGTTTTGCGGTTTGCTTTGCTTCGCTTCCGCTTTCTTAAGGTTTGAATTACCCATAAGAATTTACCCTCCTGTTATGTTTACGATTTATGTTATACCAGAGCTTTGCCCCAGTATTTATATGATGCCTTAATCAATCACGATTAGCAATAACGACTTACGCATCTAGCAAAAAGACTTTTGGTAGCCAGACACTTAGTTTCGCTATTTTACGTGTGAAGTTGGTAGCCACGAAGTGTTGTGAAGGTAGCCGCGATGTTAGGCGTCTCGGCTACGCGATGTCTAAGTTAGAGGTAGCTTTGGTAGCCAGAGTAGCCAGATATAAGGCAACCATGTGTAGAAGTAGTGTCACTCCTATTTCCATCATAAATACGGATCATAAGGGTAAAATAAAAAGAGAGTGGATGCGTGGCTACGTGGCTACCAGATGTCAGAAGGTGAGATTTGCGGAGACTCTCCGACGAAACTACGGAGTATTTCGACTCGGGGAGTCGAGGAAAGGGAGTGCAAAGATCAACGGAAAAGGGAGGGAAAGGGGGAAAGAGAGATCCCCCAGAGTCTGGGACCCAGGAGCTCCGCAGACCTCGTTATTCGCAGAGCTCCGTGGACCTCGTTTGCCGCGACCTCCGTGGAAGTCGTTATAATTCTCGTTCTCAAGAGAAGTGAAGCTACCAATAACAATCACAAAAATAAATGGGGCAAAAAAATGTTGCAATGCACAAAAATATAAAAAATGTTGCAATGCAACAAAAATGTACATAAATGTTGCAATGCAACATGGCAAAAAAATAATTAAAAATAAATGCAAAAAAAGCTTGCAATTAATATTTACATACATTACCAT
>VTLG01009744.1_pt1 | contig 20306 bp, 13 predicted proteins | sample 4694571 | NCBI WGS metagenome assembly VTLG01 (sample SAMN12604809, study PRJNA352737) | marine metagenome | biome: ENVO:00000447; feature: ENVO:00000209|ENVO:00000569|ENVO:01000036; material: ENVO:00002151; isolation source: viral sequences binned using virsorter ... | reverse complement strand
CTATGTTGGAGCAGGTACTGTTTATGAATATCATGCTGACCTAGAATGGGGATCTGGTTATAGAAATCCAGTTTCGGTAGGTGTAACTGATATATCATACGATCATACGTTTGTCAGTGCTTCTTCAGGAGCTGTTACTGGTAGTGGTGGTCCATTTACACCTACGAACGCAGTATATGAGTCAAGCACTGGTGTATTAACTCTTACAATCCCAAGTCACGGTAGAACTAGTGGTAACGTACAACTTGTAGAGAATTCATTCACATTTACTTGCTCTAGGGACAATCATCAGACTCAGCATACTTATCCACGTCCTGCATTTGTTCATCAGTTTGTAAGTGCTGTTACTAATGCTGTTGATGGAAATAAGACACCAACTGCTGCTACTTACAATGCTGCAACTGGTGATTTAGAATTAACCTTTGGTAGTGCTCACGGAAAGAATAATGGACAAACTATAACGATTGCTAATAATTCTTTAACATTCAGATGTTCAAAAGATAATTATACATCAGATCACACTTACCCAAGACCAACTGACCCTGCATCTGGTGCTAACCTAACAGTTTCTGGTGTTACTTCAACTAAGTTAACCGTTAATGTTGGTAAGTCTAAGACAGGAGACCCTGCTGCTGGTGCTCAGAACCTTCCAATTACTGTAATTGATGTAGACACCCTTTCAGTTGGTGTTGGAACTGGTGGAGGCGGTGCTCACCCAGGAGGCACTGAGGCAATCGTTACTGCGTCTGTAGTGGATAATACTCATACTTATGTTGGTGGTACAGCAACAGGTGCGATAATACCAAATGCTTGGGGTACTACACCATTTAATGTTAATGCTGCGACTTATAATCCAGAAACTGGTATTTTAGTTGTAACAACTACTTCTAATCATAGTTTAAGTGCTAGTGATACGATTGGTATTAAGACATCTTCTCTAGCATTTACTTGTGCTCAAGATAATCATGAAAGTATTCATAACTATCCTAGAGTTGGTGACCCTATAGATGGACTTATAAATTTAGCGATTACAACTCCAGCAGCAAATAAAATCTCTGTTAATGTTGGAGCATCACCAAAAGGAACTGGTGGAGCATTGAAATTCAGTATTACTCAACCAGGTGGTCATTATATAAACCCAGAAATATCGGTATCAGCACCATCATATTCTAATCTCGGAATAACTGGTGTTTCTAGAAGAGGTGTTGGAGCAACATCTGATACAGGCACAGGATTAACATTATCTCTTGATGTCTCTGGAACAAACGCAGTAGGAGTAGGATCTACATTATTCACTATCAGTGGTTTTGATATCCATAATTATGGATATAACTTTAGAGAAGGTGATGTCTTTAAACCAGTTGGATTAGTTACATCTAGATTCCTTAATGATTCCTCAATGGATGATTTTGAACTTGAAGTTCTTGAGACATTTAGCGATCAATATGCTTCTTGGAACTTTGGTGAATTTGATTATATTGATCCAATTGCCGATCTTCAAGATGGGTCTAGAAAGAGATTCCCATTATTATACAATGGAACATTATTGAGTTTTGAGGTTAATCCAGATGATCAAAATTCATCACTAATTGATCTTAATACATTACTATTGATCTTTGTAAATGGTGTTGTACAAGATCCTGTTGAGGCTTACAATTTTGATGGAGGAACATCATTTACCTTTACAACTGCTCCTGGTCCAGAAGATAAGATTGCTATATTCTTCTATAAGGGTACAAACAACGTAGATAGTGTATTAGTAGGAGCAGGTTCATCCTTATTCCCAACAATCAAAACTGGTGATATTGTACAAGTTCATAAGTATTCTACTCTTGGAGTAACTACAACTCAAGATCCAAGAACAATTTACTCTGTTGCCGCATCTGATAAAGTAGAGACTAACCTATACACTGGAGTTGGTATTGATGAACTTAATTATAAACCAATTTCCTGGCAGAAGCAGAAGGTTGATAAGAGTATTCAAGGTGATATTGTTTATAAGTCAAGAGATTCTATTGAATCCCAAGTTTATCCTACATCTAGAATAATTAGTGACGTTAAACCAACAGATACTGCATTATTTGTTGATAATGGAAGATTCTTTAATTATGAAGAAGATTGGTCCAGTCTTGTAATTAGTAGTGTTGGTGGATTAATTGTTACAGGAGAAACTCCAGTTGCTGCTGGATTTACAGCAACAGTAAGTGCTGGTGGAACAATTTCCGCACTTACGATAACTAATGCTGGTAGTGGTTATGTTGGAGCAACCACTTCTTTATCAATTGGTAATCCCGCTGCTATTGGTGTTGGTGTTGGAACAACTGCTACTGCTACTGCAACTATCACTAATGGTAAGATAACTGCTACTACAATTACTAATGGTGGTATTGGATATACAATAACTAATCCACCTCAAGTCATTGCTCCATTCCCATCTTGGAAGAAAGAAGATGTTGATACTATAACAACCATTCAAGGATATGATGGTGGTATTATTAGTATCGGAGCAACCGATGGAATAGGATCTCATGATCTTGCTATTAAATTCAAGTTGGAGATGGATACTACAAATAATCCAAATGCTTCACTTGGAAATTTACAGGTTGGAAATCCAATTTACATCTTTGATACTCAGGTTGGTCATGGAGTAACATCAGTCTATAATTCCAATGCAGCAGTGGTTGGAGTTGGAACAACTTGTCTAGATAATATCTACATCGTAAGTGCATTCAATACTGGTGTTGGCATTATTACTTGTAATGTCGATACTGGAATTAATACCACAGGTATTAGCACTACGGTTGGATTAGGAACTGCTATTGGTAGATTCTCTTGGGGTAAATTATCTGGTATTACTAGATCTTCTTCTCCAGTTTCTATTGGCGTAACAGGTCGGATTACGTCTGGATTATCAACCTATCCAACAATTCAAAGAAGAGATTACGGTCTAAGAAACACTGGTGCTCTAAGAAAGGATCTTGGCTAGTATAAATACAGGAAAAAGCTGATAATATGGCTGCTATTGTAACAGATCAATTTAGAATTCTGAATGCTAATAACTTTGTAGAGACTGTTGAAAACTCTACAAACTCTTATTACGTATTTCTAGGTCTTGATAATCCAACTGCAGTTGGTTTTGGTAGAACTACTGCGTGGGATACAAACACGCCGAATCCGGTAGATAATTTTAATTATATGGATTGGTGTGGAGACACCATGATGTTTGGTAAAAAAGTAACGAGTGCTAATATTAGAAGGTTAGTTAGAAGAATTAATTGGACTCAAGGAACACGATATGAAATGTATCGTTCCGATTATAGTATTACAAATCTTTCTCCCATTACACGTTCTGCAAGATTATATGATGCAAACTATTATGTAATGAATAAGAACTATGATGTTTATATTTGTATTGAAAATGGATCTACTGGAATAAGTACAACTGGTAATGCTTCTCAGGATGAACCACTCTTTACTGATTTAGAACCATCTAGGGCAGGTGAAAGTGGTGATGGTTATGTGTGGAAGTATCTTTTTACTGTTCCTCCTAGTGATATTATAAAATTTGATTCTACTGAATATATTTCTGTTCCTAATGATTGGTCCACGTCTACTGAGACTCAGATTCAAGCAGTTAGGGAGAATGGAAATTCAGATCTGAATAATAATCAGATTAAAACAGTTTATGTTGATAGAACTGGAACTGGATATTCTCAGAATGTTGTTGGTAAAGAAGTTGATATTGTAGGTGATGGTACTGGTGCTAAGGTTGTTTTAGACACTAATAGTTCTGGTCAAATAACTAAGACAACTATTTCTGCTGGTGGTAAGAATTACACTTACGGAATGGTTGATTTGGGTCCAATTGGTAATTCTGCAGTTTCTGTGGGTAATTTTGCCAAATTAATTCCTGTTATTCCACCTTCTAAGGGTCATGGATATGATCTTTATAAAGAACTGGGTACAGATAAAATCTTAATATATGCCAGATTTGATGATTCAACAAGAGATTTTCCAACAGATACCAAATTTGCACAAATCGGTATTGTAAAAAATCCTACTACTATTGGTTCTGGTACAACATTTACTGACAATCAGTATTCATCTGTAAATGCTGTTAAATTAAGTACAACTAGTGGAACTCCCGTTATAGGTGAAAAGATACAACAAACTGTATCTGGAGGTACTGCTGAAGGATATGTTGTTTCCTTTAATACTGATACAAAGGTATTGAAGTATTTCAATGATAGATCATTGTATTTCAATCCTACTACCTTAGATCAGACTGATTATGTTGGTGTAAGTACAGAAGGTAAGGTTCTTCCTTTTGAATCTTCTGGAAATAATATAGTTGCTCCTGCAAGTGGATTCAGTGGATCAGTTGATACTAACTTCACAGGAATTAGTACGAACCCAACTGGCAATAAACTTATTTCTTTAGGCGTTCAGTTCACAAACGGACTGGCGAATTCTGAGATAAATAGAGGGTCAGGTGAAATAATCTATCTAGACAATAGACCATTAATCACTAGAAACGCTAGACAAAAAGAAGACGTTAAGATCATCTTGGAATTTTAAAGAAAAATGCCACAGAAAACTAATTTAAATATCAATCCTTATTATGATGATTTTAATAAGGAAGATAATTTCTACAAAGTCTTATTTAAACCAGGATTTCCTGTACAGGCTAGGGAGTTAACAACACTTCAGTCAGAGTTACAGAATCAGATTGAGTCGTTTGGTAGTCATATGTTCAAAGAGGGATCAATGGTGGTCCCTGGAAATGTTAATTATGATTCTCAGCATTATTCTATTCGTATAAATGAAGAGCATCTAGGAATTCCAGTATCTTTATACGTAGATCAATTAATTGGAAAAAGATTAAAAGGAGAAACTTCTGGAATTGTTGTATCTGTTGATAGTTATAAGTTAGCTGGCGATACTCCAGAGATTACAAATTTAACACTCTTTATCAATTATGTTGAATCAGGAGAAGATAATACAATAGCTGTATTGGAGGATGGAGAGCAATTAATAATTCAAGAAACTATTACTTATGGTAATACTCCTATCAATGAAGGAGAAACTGTAGCTACATTGGTAGATTCTGATGCATCAGCAATAGGATGTGCTGTTGGAATCTCTTCTGGAGTTTATTTTATTAGAGGAACTTTTGTAGATGTTGCTACTGATATATTAGTATTGGATCCATATACAAACACACCTTCTTATAGGGTTGGTTTGAATATTGATGAGCAAATAATAACTGCTAAGGAAGATCCTAAACTATATGATAATGCGAGAGGGTTCTCAAATTATGCTGCTCCTGGTGCAGATAGGTTTAAGATTTCCACTACTTTATCTAAGAAATCTTTAACTGATAATAATGACACAAGTTTTGTTGAGTTAGTTAGACTTGATAATGGAGAACTTAAAAAATTACAAAATAAGACACAATATTCATTAATTAAGGATTATTTTGCCCAAAGAACATTTGATGAATCTGGAAGCTATTCAGTAGATCCATTTCAAGTTGATATTGCAAATTCCTTAAACAATGGTATAGGAAATGAGGGTGTTTTTAAATCTAATGAAGTAACTGAACAAGGAAATACACCATCTAATGATTTGATGGCTGTTAAGGTTTCAGCAGGTAAGGCATATGTTAAAGGATATGATAGTGAGAAGATTGGAACTACTATATTAGATGTTGCTAAACCAAGAGATACTCAGACAGTAGATTCTTCTTTAGTTTCTTATGAATTTGGGACAAAGATAAAAGTAAATAACGTATTTGGTACTCCTGCTCCAAATATTGTTAATAGTGCTCAACTATTGGGTCTTTACGACCAAAGATCTAATAGTAATACAGCTGGAACAGGAAGTCTGATAGGATCAGCTAGAGTCTATACATGTAATTTAACAGATAGTACATATAGGGACGATAGTACGACTTTTGATTTATATCTTTTTGATATTCAAATTTATACTACAATAGTTATGAATGTTGCGGTATCTACCGCACAGATGCCAGCTGGAGCATTTATTCGAGGTCTAAGCAGTGGTGCTACTGGGTATGCTGTAGTTGCTGGTGGCAATACTAATGTACACGAAATAACACAAACTTCTGGTTCATTTATTAAAGGTGAAGCAATTATTATCAATGAAGACCCAGAACTTTCTAGGTCTCTTAATAATGTAATTATTCGTGGTCCTCAGGATGTTAAATCAGTATTTCAGGATGCATCTGTTATTTCTGGATATAATGTTGATTTTGTAGCAGATGTAGTACTTAGTGATTGGCTTCCAGATCAATTTAATGGTCTTGATAAAATTTCTATTAATGGTGCTGGTATTTCAACTGTTACTGGTAAAAACTGGTCAGGGGTGAATGCAAATACAATTATTAAATACCAAAAACCCGACAAAACTGTACCAACATATAATAGAATTAATACTATTGATCCTACTTTAAATAAAATAACTCTTGCTACTTGTCCTAGTATAGTTGGAGTCAATGATGGTACACTCCCACCTGCAACTGGTGTAGAATCGACATTTACTCTTGGTGTTCCAAATATTGATGTTCAAAATAATAGAGGATTATATGCACCATTAGGTGAAACTAATATTGCTGATGTTAATCTTGCAAATGCAACTTTAATTGTTACTAAAAATCTTCTTAGTGAAACTACTGATGGTAATGGATCCATGACCGCCAGTATTTCTGACGTTGGTATTACAAGCGCATTTTTTGAAGCATTTGATGCAGAAAGATACTCTGTATTATTGAATAATGGTGAGTATAGATCTGTAAGTAGTGATCAATTTGTTTTGGGTGCTGATGGGCAGTCATTTACAATTAATGGTCTTGATACAAACCAGACCAATATGGTTGTTAAATCTACAGTTAAAAAGAAAGATATTAAGAGTAAGCAGAAAAATTTTGTTAGAAGTCAAAAGAAGGATGTAGTATTTACTGCTGTTGGTATTAATACTCTTGCAAGTGGATTACCTAAGAATCAATTTTATGGTCTTAGATTAGAAGATAAAGAAATTTCATTAAATGTTCCAGATGCAGTTAATATAGTTGGTGTATATGAATCAATTGATACTGCAGCACCAATATTAGATAAGTTAGTCTTTATTAGTGGACTTAATTTAGATACAAATTCAATTCTTGGTGAGCATGTTACTGGAGCAACTAGTGGAGCAGTAGCACAAATTACAAATAGAAATTCTGCAACTACAATTGAGATTGCTTATCTGACTCCCATGAAGTTTGTAATCGGAGAAAGTGTTACATTTGCTGAATCAAATATTGTCAGTAACCTACAAAATATAACAGTAGGTAGTTATTTAAATATTACTAATAGGTATACTTTAGATAAGGGACAGAGAGAACAATATTACGATTATTCTCGAATAGTTAGAAAACCCAATTTTGCTGCTCCAGCAAATAGGTTAACTGTTGTTTTTAATAGTTATGTTGTTCCTTCTAGTGATACTGGTGATGTTTATACTGTAGAATCTTATAGTGATGAAAGATTTGGTGAAGATGTTCCTCATTTAGCAAATGGATTAAGAGCATCAGATACTTTAGACTTTAGACCGAGGGTAGTACCTACGTCTGCAACTAATATGTCTCCACTCTTCTTTTCCAATAGGGAGTTTGATTCATCTGGAAATGTAAATCCAACTAATGCTGTTAGTCCGAACGAAAGTTCAATACTTGGATATACTTTCTATCTACCAAGAACTGATAAGGTTTGTTTAGATACTCTTGGAAATCTTTCTGTAATTAAGGGAACTTCTTCCATTGATCCACAGGAACCAGCAAATATTGAAAATGCAATGACAATTGCAACTGTTGAACTTCCTGCTTATCTTTATAGTCCAGAAGATGCAAAAGTAACTCTTGTTGATAATGTAAGATATACAATGAGAGATATTGGTAAATTAGAAGATAGGATTGAAAATTTAGAAGTAGTTACATCATTAAGTCTTTTAGAACTTGATACAAAGACATTCCAAGTTCAAGATGCTGATGGTCTTTCTAGATTTAAGACAGGATTCTTTGTAGATGACTTTAAGAACAATCATTTATTAGATCTTGGTGATCCAGATTGTAAATGTGACGTTAATATAGAGAAGAAAGAATTAACTGTTCCATTAGATTTCTATTCACTCAAACCTCAATTAGCATTGCGTCCTGATATTGACATAGCAACTGCTGATTTCTCAACCAATTTAGAATTATTGGACTCTAATGTTCAGAAGACTGGTGATTTAATTACATTAAAATATACTGAAAAGTCATGGATTGATCAACCATTAGCATCTAGGGTTGAAAATGTTAACCCATTTAATATGGTTGAATTTACTGGAATTATTGATCTAAGTCCATCCACAGATAATTGGGTGAGAAATATTCAAATTGATGGTGGACAAAGACAGATTACTGGTGGATTTAATGGTACGTATATAGAAACTATTAAAACAAGTAGTTATCCAGATACTCATATTAGATCTAGAAATGTTGGATTCTCTGCATATGGATTAAGACCTGTTGCTAGGTTCTATCCATTCTTCGATGGTACAAGTGGAATTGATACAATTCCAAAACTTGTTGAAATTGATATGCAGCATGGTATATTCCAGAAAGGTGAAACTGTTGATGTTTACGCTTCAGGTGGTCAACACGTTGCAGTAATGAGACTTGCTCAGTTAAACCATAAGACTGGAGATATCAATAATCCTACACTTACATATAATGCTAACCCATATAATACTACAAGTTCCTTAGGTACTGCATATTCTGCATCTTCTACGATTCTTAATATTGATATTAATTCTCTAACAGATGAAGCACAAGGATCTTACTGGGGATATATTCCATCTGGAAATGATATTGTTTTCTCAGGAAGAAGTAGTGGTGCCGAAGCAAAAGTTAGCACTATTAGATTAGTTGCTGATACATTTGGTGATCTACTCGGTTCATTCTGGTTTAGAGATCCATTAGCAAGTCCTCCTCCACCATTAAGATGGAGAATAGGTACTAGAACATTCAAACTTACTTCTAGTTCAACAAACGCTACTCCATTGCCTGGAAGTTTGTTAATTAGTAGTGGAGAAACAACTTATACGGCTGTTGGTAGGGTTGATGAGTATACAAATACTCTGGTCATAGTAAGAAGACCACCTCCACCACCACCAAGACGTGACCCTCTTGCACAATCATTTACAACTGATGAAACTGGTGCTTTCTTAACTGGTGTTGATCTTTATTTTGCAAATAAAGATGATAATGAAAAAATAACAGTTGAAGTAAGAACGGTTGAATTAGGTACACCTACATTACAGGTTGTAGCAGATTATGCTCGCGTTACTCTTGAACCATCTCAAATTAATACTTCTTCAAATGCAGAAGTAGCAACAAGAGTTACTTTCCCATCACCAGTATATCTGGAAGCTGATTCGGAATACGCCATTGTTATCCTTGCACCTACAACAAACTTGTATGAAGCATGGATTGCTCAAATGGGTGAAAGAACTGTTAATACTCAGAGTCTACCAGACGCAGAATCTGTAATGGTTACTCGTCAGTATGTTGGTGGAAGTCTATTTAAGTCTCAAAATGGATCTATTTGGACACCTAGCCAATTTGAGGATCTTAAGTTTAAACTCTATAAAGCTGAGTTTACAACTGAACCAGGTACAGTTTATTTCTATAATTCTGCTCTTGGAACTCAGTCTAATCAAATTCCAAGATTAGACTCGAATGCTGTCACAACTTTACCTAGAAAACTTAAAGTTGGACATACATCTACTAATAATGCTTCTATTATTGCTAAATTAGCAGTTGGAGAAAAAGTTAGTGAAGGGACTACTCTTCCTGGACCAACTGGAACCATTGAAGGTGTTGGTGGTCCTATCAATACTCTAGCTGTTTCTGGAATTGGTACTGATTATGCCAACGCAAGTCATAGTAATGTTCCTCTTTACAGTATAACAGGTAATGGTTCTAATGCACAAGCAACTGTAGTTGTTGCTGGTGGAACTGTTCTCTCAGCAACTATTTCTGCTGCTGGTAGTGGTTATCAGCAAGGAGATGTTTTGGGTATTACTACTGCTTCTGCAGGATTAAAAGGAAGCGGAGCTACATTGACTGTATCTGCGACTACAGGTTACCAAGATACAATATATCTAAGTAATGTTCATGGTGAAGAATTTACTACAGGTCAAAACTTATTCACTTATCCAGGTGGAACAAGAACAACTGTAAATCCAGGTATTAATGTTACTAGTTCTGCTTTAACTAGTGACCTTTATGCTGGTAATGTATTAAAAGTTGAGCAGTATAATCATGGAATGACTGCTGATACGAACGTAGTAACTTTATCAGATATTAATCCTGATACTCCTCCTGTTCTTTTGACTAATGATCTTGCTTTAGGTGATCAAATAATTTCTGTTGCAAGTACAGCTTCATTTGCTACATACAACGGAATATCTACTACAACAGGATATGTTAAGATTAATAATGAAATCATCTACTATACTAGTGTTGGAACTGGTAATAACCAACTTGGCATTGGTACAAGAGGTGTAGAGGGTACTACTGAAAGAACCCATAATGTTAATGCTGTTGCTTATAAGTATGAAATAAATGGGTATGGATTGGAAAGGATTAATAGAAATCATAATCTTCCAGCCGCACTCAAGAAGTACAGAGATATTGACAAGTATCACGTACAACTTGGAAGAGAGAGTTTACCTAGTCAAGGTTTAGACTCTGGTGATAATCAATTAAGTTTCAATACTGAAATGGCTGTTGGAGGGGTAGATATATTCGCCTCACAAAACTTCCAATATAATCAAGTTATCCCACAGTTTAATACATTAACACCTAGTGATGAAACTACAATTGAAACTCAAATAAGAACAGTTTCTGGTACAAGTGCTAGTGGTAATGAAATATCATTTGTTGATCAAGGATATGAGAATATCACACTAAATCGACCAAATAGATTAGAAACACCTAGAATAGTTTGTTCTGAAATCAATGAGGTTACTAGACTAACCACAATGCCTAAGAATAAATCAGTAACTTTGGGTGTTCAATTTAATACTGAAGATACGAATCTATCTCCAGTATTAGATGTAATGAATGGAACTATTGTCTATGAAAGAAGTAGACTTAACTCTCCAATAAACAATTACGCAAAAGATGCTGGTTCTGATAATCCATCAGGAGATCCTCATGCTGCTGTTTATATAACTAAGAAGGTTGATTTGAAGAATCCTGCGACTTCCCTGAAAGTAATGGTTGCTGCATACAGACATTCTACTTCTGATTTCAGAATGCTTTATCAACTCTTTAAGGAAGATTCGACTGATACTGAAGAATCTTGGGAATTATTCCCTGGATATAATAACTTAAACGTTGTTGGATCTATGGGTGATAGGGTTATTAATCCTGCTAACAATGATGGTCGTCCAGACAGATTTATTCCTGCAAGTGATGAAGGTCAGTTCTTAGAATATCAATTCACTAGTGATTCTCTCACTGAATTTACTGGATTTAGAATTAAGATGGTGTCAAGTGGTACTAATGAAGCATATGCTCCTAAATTCAAAGACTTTAGGGTTATTGCACTAGCATAATGATTCCAGTTAACGGTCATAAGAATCTTTATAGAGATGAAGATTCTGGTGCCATTATAAACCATGATAATGAAGGGTATTCTCAATATGTTCATCTGAGGGATAGTAAAAAATCTCAGAAAGAAGAATTGGATAGAATGAGAGAAGATATTGATGAGATTAAATCTTTACTTAAGGAATTAGTTAAGAATCCTAATTAGTCTTAGTATAAATATATTTTAGATCCTGATATTGTTTTTATAAATGGCAGTTTACGTAAGTAACTTAACTGTAAATACTGGAACTACGTTCTCTCAAGTTTTTTCATTAGAAAGCACGTCTTCTAATTCTGCTACCGATATTACTGGATATACCGTTGCTGCACAAATGCGGAAATGGGCCGGTAGTACAACTGCAACTTCATTTACTACTACTATTGATAATGCCAAACAGGGCAAAATTAGAGTTGGACTGGCTACTGCAACTACTGCTGATTTAAAGGCAGGACGGTATGTATATGATGTTCTTATTACGGATCCGACAGGAGAAGTGACTAGAGTTGTTGAAGGATCTGTTCTCGTGAGAGAAGGGGTGACCAAATAATGGCTGATATTAAAGTAAAAGTTGGACAACAGAACGCTATCAAAGTAGTTTCTTCGTTAGCAGGAAATGTCAGTGGATCTTTAGCTGGATTAGATGATGTCAACATATCGAACGCCCAAAACGGAATGGTTTTGGTTTATAACAGTTCAACACAACAATGGGATGCAACATTGGAGTTGACCCCAGGAGCATCACAAAATTTGGATATCAACGGAGGTAGCTTTTAATGGCCAGTAAGATTAGGGTAAAACGATCTACGGGAACTGCCGCGCCGTCGAGTCTCGAATTCGGTGAATTAGGTCTTACCGTTGGTGTAGGTCAACATGGTAATAAGGGTGGCAGGGTATTTGCTGGAGATAATTCAGGAAATCCGCAAGAAATTGGTGGTAGATATTACACAGACTTATTAAGTATTGGACCAGGTTTAGTTGCTGGTCAGGCAAACCCAACGACTGCTGCTAATGGATTCGTTGCTGTTCTGGACCAAAACCAGAAAGTGGACCAATGGAATGTAGATAATTTAAGATTAGATGCTAATACACTTTCATCTACAAATAGTAATGGGGATATTTACTTTGACCCAAATGGAACTGGTGAAGTCATTGTTCCTGATAATACATTTTTAACTTTTGGTGATGGTAAAGATGGAAAAATCACGTATGATGAAGCAGGTAGTGATAAGGTAGAAGTTAGTGGTGCTGATTGGGATTTTTTAAATAATGTTTCTGTTACTTTTTCTGACACAACAGATTCTGCTACAAAAGATACTGGTGCCGTAATTCTTCAAGGTGGTGCTGGTATTGAGAAGAGTTTAAATGTTGGTGGTAATGTAAAAGTTACTGGAGTATCAACTTTTGTTGGAGTTGGTACTTTTAGTGGAGATCTTTATATTGGTGGGGATCTTCATGTTGGAGATGATATTTTCTTCGATGAAGCAACTCTTCGTAATTTAAGAGTCACTGGTGTTTCTACATTCCAAGGAGATATGTGGCACACTGGTGGAACCTTCACTTCAGTCAATTCAATGATTGGTAGTGTTGGAATTTCTTCCAATGTTATCTCAACAAAATCTGGTAGTGGATCAGTATTGTATATTGACCCATATCCCGATGGATTGAGTAATGAAGGTACACTTGTTATTAAGGGTGACTTACAAGTAGACGGTACAACAACTACTGTTGACTCTACTGCTGTAACCGTTAATGATCCTATCTTCAATATTGGTGATGTAACTAGCAAGCGAACTGTTATGATGACAGTTGCTGTTGGTGTTTCTACTATTAAACTTGATTCCGTAGTTGGTATCAATACTGGTGATATAATCACTGGTAGTGCTAATTTACCAGGTGCAGGTACAACTAATATTACTGGATATAATTCAACTGAAAAGTTAATTACTATTCAGGGTGTAACTCACACTGGTACAATTTCAACAACTACACAGTTAACAGTTACTGCTGCTTATGACACCCAAACTGATCGTGGTATTTCTTTTGATTACAACACAAGTTCTGGTGTAGCAAATAACAAAGTAGGATTCTTTGGATATTCTGACGGTACTGGTGATAATAGTCAAGCACCTGCAAGGTCGTTTACATATGTTCCTGATGCAACCATCACAGGCAACGTAGTAAGCGGTACAAGAGGTTACCTAGATATTAAGGGTATTTACTACCAAACAAACGATTTTGTTGAGCATGGTGTTGTATATTTCGGAAAAACGGGTATACAAACTTCAACCACTGCACCAGGAGCTGGTATTAGTACTTCAAATTATGTTTTAACAACTGCTACTGGATCTAATCATCCAGTATGGACTGACACTCTCGATGGAGGAACTTTCTAACATATTATGACAAATCAAAATAATGACGTTGATGTGAATGCTTTGATTAAAATTTATAATCAGAAAATTGCTACATTAACCAACCAAAATATACTTTTGGAAGCAAAACTGAGCACTTTGGTACAAGATTCTTTAGATGAAAAAAATGAACTTCTTGCAAGTCTAAAAGAATTACAAGAAAAACATGACAACCTACTAGAAGAATTAGAGGAAGATGGCGAAACCAGCAAGTAGAGCACAATTAGTAGATTATTGCTTACGGAAGCTGGGTGCTCCTGTATTGGAAATTAATGTTGACGATGATCAAGTCGATGATGCGGTAGATGATGCTTTACAACTTTTTCAAGAACGTACTTTTGACGGTGTTGAAAGGATGTATCTTAAGTATAAGATATCTCAAGCAGATATTGATAGAGGAAAAGCAAAAAATACAGATGGTGTTGGTATTGTAACTACAACTGCTACTTCAACTAATGTATCTGGTTATGGTACAGTTACTTCTAATTGGTACGAAACTTCTAACTTCCTACAAGTTCCAGAAGCTGTTATTGGTGTAGAAAGGATATTTAAATTTGACACTAGTTCTATTTCTGGTGGAATGTTTAGTATTAAATATCAGTTATTTTTAAATGATTTATATTATTTTAATTCAGTTGAATTACTTCAATATGCAATGACAAAGACTTATCTAGAAGATATAGATTTTCTTCTTACAACAGATAAGCAAATAAGATTTAATAAGAGACAAGATAGATTATATTTGGATATTGATTGGGGTTCTGAAACTGAAGGTAACTGGTTAATTATGGATTGTTATCGTGCACTGGATCCAGGTACTTGTTCCAGTTGTTGGAATGATATTTTCTTAAAGAAATATACTACTGCTCTTATTAAAAGACAGTGGGGACAAAATTTAATTAAATTTAAGGGAACTAAACTACCAGGTGGTATTGAATTAAATGGTAGAGAGATTTATGATGATGCTGAAAAGGAATTAGCAGAAATTAAAGATAAGATGGCATTAGAGTATGAATTGCCACCTTACGACTTTATCGGATAGAAATTATGGCACTAAACCCGTTTTTTCTACAAGGTTCCGCAAGTGAGCAAAGACTCGTTCAAGATTTAATCAATGAACAGTTAACGATTTATGGCGTAGAAGTTACTTATATACCAAGAAAGTATGTAAGAAAGGCAACTGTTTTAAAAGAAGTAACGTCATCAAAATTTGATGATAATTTTTTATTGGAAGCATATGTAGACACTTATGAGGGTTATAGTGGTCAGGGAGATATAATGACTAAATTTGGAGTTAGTTTGAAGGATGAATTAACAGTAACTGTCTCCAAAGAAAGATTTGAAGATTTTATATCACCATTTTTAGATACTAGTGATTATGAATTATCAACTCGACCTCGTGAAGGAGATTTGGTTTATTTTCCATTAGGTCAGAGATTATTTGAAGTAAAATTTGTTGAGCATGAGAATCCTTTTTATCAGTTAGGAAAAAATTACGTTTATCAACTTAAATGTGAACTCTTCGAATATGAGGATGAAATTCTTGATACTGATATTGAGGCAATTGATACTCAACTTGAAGATCTTGGATATATTACAACACTCAATTTAATTGGTACAGGTGTGACCGCATCTGCCAGTGCTTTTATAAACACTGGATATATTAATGAAATTTTCTTGAATAATGATGGAAGTGGTTATACTGTTCCACCAACTGTCGCAATTTCTACTGCTCCATCAGTAGTAGGAAGACAAAATGCTCAGGCAGTTGCCATTACTACACAAAGAGCTGGTGTTTGGTCAATAGATCATCTTTCTCTCACTCATGCTGGTATTGGATATACAGAAACACCAACAATTACCATAACAGGTGGTGGTGGTTCTGGTGCTGCTGCTACGTGTTCAATTTCGACTGTTAGCAAAGGTGTTGTTAACTTTACTATGACTAATAATGGAGTTGGTTATGCTAAGACACCAACTGTCACGGTTACTGGTATTGGTAGTGACGCATATCTTGGACCATCTTCTATAACTGTAGCAGAACCAGTATTAAGTGTTAATAACACAGTTAATTCTATAAGAATTAGAAGAGCTGGTATTGGATATACAATAGCACCAACCGTAACGATTTCTAATCCTGCAATTAGTACTGGAGTTGGAAACTTTGAGTTTAACGAATTGGTGGTTGGACAAACTTCTAAGGCACACGGAAGAGTCAAGGAATGGGATTATGATACTAAAATAATTAAAATTTCTAATGTTGGAATCGGTACTACAGTTCCATCAGGATTTATACCTGGTGAAATAGTTCAAGCAACAGAATCTACAGTATTCAATTCTATTGCAACTCAATCAGGAAATGTTGGAGTTACTACAACTATTATTACTGGAATTAATACTGCGGGTATTGTAGTTGGTCAACAATTGAATAGTAAGTTTGTTGGTACTGGAAATACTATTCCTGTTATTGGTAGTGGTTCTACAGTTACTGCTGTTTATATTGGATATATTACTATTAATCCACCTAGTGTAAATACTTATACATGTAATAGTTGTTCATTAGGATTTGGAAATACTGTATTCTCCAATTATTCTGTTAAGTCATATGTTCAAGAAGATACATATAGTGCATATGATTCAAATGATGAAATCGAGTCTGCTGCTGATGACATTCTAGATTTCTCACAATCTAACCCCTTTGGTACTTACTAATGCTAGGAACATATTTTTATCACGAAATATTAAGAAGAACTGTTATATCATTTGGTACAGTTTTTAATGATATCCATATTCGCCATAAGAATGCTACTGGTGGTGATATTAGTGATATGAGAGTTCCATTGGCATATGGTCCAATGCAGAAGTTTTTAGCAAGAATAGAACAGCAGCCAGATTTAAATAAGGCAGTTCAGATTACATTACCAAGGATGTCATTTGAAACAACTGATATTTCATATGATCCTACAAGAAAAGCAAGTATAACTCAGACATTTAAGGCATCTGATGGAAGTAATCTTAGAAAAGTCTTTATGCCAGTCCCTTATAATGTTGGATTTGAGTTGAATATATTGACTAAGTTAAATGATGATGCTTTACAAATTGTTGAACAGATACTTCCATATTTTCAACCTTCATTTAATTTGACTGTTGATTTAATAGATTCAATTGGAGAGAAAAGAGATATCCCTGTTGTATTAGATAATATTGCCTTCCAAGATGATTATGAAGGAGATTTTTCTACTAGACGTGCTTTAATTTATACACTTAATTTTACTGCTAAGACTTATCTCTTCGGTCCTGTTGCTGATACTCCTGATGGACTTATTAAGAAAGTTCAGGTCGATTACTATAGTAGTATTGATAGAGAGACTGCAAGAAGGCAATTAAGGTATACTGCTACTCCAAAAGCACTTCAGGATTATAATGATGATAATACTACCGTATTGAAAGAAGATACAACTAAATCTAAGACTAGACTTGTTGTTGGTGATAGTGGTTCATTAGTAGTTGGTGGTAGAATTATTATAGATACTGAGATAATGAAGGTTAAGGAAATCCCTGATTCTCAGACTATTGTTGTTTATCGTGGATATGATAATACAGCAAAAGCACCTCATATTACAGGCGCATCTATTGATGCATTAACGGCAGCTGATAATGCATTGGTCGAACCAGATGACGACTTTGGATTCAATGGAGTTATTGAAGACTTTAATGATGGTGGCACCTGGAGTCCAACAAGACAAGAAGATTTAGTGTAAGAAGATGTCTAGTTATGATCCTATTGATAAAGCTCTGAATATTGAAACTAAGAGTAGTGAAGTTGTAGGGGTTGGTGTAGATAAAACCAGTCTTGCTGTTTCACCAAAAGCGGATGAGATTCAGAAAGATTATGAATACACTCGTGCCAATTTGTATTCGTTAGTTGAGAAAGGACAAGAAGCAATTAACGGTATTATGGAACTTGCTGGAGAAAGCGCAACTCCAAGAGCATATGAAGTCGCAGGACAACTTATTAAGTCTGTTGCTGATACTACAGATAAATTACTTGATTTACAAAAGAAAGTAAAGGAAGTTGATGAGGAGTCTGCTAAAAAATCTACTGCTAATGTAACAAACAATGCATTATTTGTTGGATCAACTTCGGAATTGTCTAAAATGATTAAAGAGGGGTTGTTGAATAATGACAAATAACGAAGATAGTGTTAAAATAGAAGATGCTAATGGAAATCTAGCATTTGAGGTTGTTGATGTGATAAAAACACCTAAACTATATTCGGACGTAAAGAGAGAACCATTATCTAATTGGAGAGATGACTTGGGGGAAGAATAAATGTCTGATCAGGTCTATCTTGGTAACCCCAATCTAAAAAAGGCAAATACTGCTCATGAGTTTACACAAGAGCAGATTATTGAATTTGTAAAATGTAAGGAAGATCCTGTATATTTTGCTAAGAATTATTTAAAGATTGTCTCTCTAGATCATGGATTAGTTCCATTTAGTCTTTATGACTTCCAAGAGAAGTTAATTGAGAGGTTCCACAAGAACAGATTTAATATCTGTAAAATGCCACGACAGACTGGTAAGTCTACAACATGTGTGGCATACTTATTACATTACGCGGTTTTTAATGATAATGTCAATATTGCGATTTTGGCGAACAAAGCGTCTACTGCTAGAGATTTATTGGGCAGACTCCAACTCGCGTATGAAAATTTACCTTCTTGGATGCAACAGGGTATCATATCTTGGAATAAGGGTTCCCTGGAGTTAGAAAATGGGAGTAAAATATCGTCAAACTCTACTTCTTCATCTGCTGTCCGAGGCGGATCCTATAATGTCATCTTTCTTGACGAGTTCGCGTTCATCCCGAATCACATTGCTGATGACTTCTTTGCCTCTGTTTATCCTACTATTACGTCTGGACAAAGTACTAAAGTAATTATTGTTTCTACCCCTAGAGGTATGAATCATTTTTACCGTATGTGGCATGATTCTGAACGTGGTAAGAATGAGTATATACCAACCGATGTACATTGGAGTGAAGTTCCTGGTAGAGATGAAGAGTGGAAAGAGCAAACAATTGCTAATACTTCTGAAGAACAATTTAAGATTGAGTTTGAGTGTGAATTCTTAGGATCTATTAATACATTAATTGCTCCTAGTAAATTGAGAAATCTAGTTTATGAAGAACCAAAAACAAGAAATGCTGGTCTTGATATTTACGAAGAACCAAAACCAGAACGTAATTATATAATTACAGTTGACGTTGCCAGAGGATTGGGTAATGATTATTCTGCTTTTATAGTTTTTGATATTACAGAATTTCCATATAGAACAGTAGCAAAATATAAAAACAATGAAATTAAACCTATGCTATTTCCAAATATCATAAATGATGTTGCGAAAGCATATAATGAATCATACTTATTAATAGAAGTAAATGATATTGGAGATCAAGTAGCAAGTATACTTCAGTATGATCTTGAATATGAAAATGTCTTAATGTGTTCTATGAGAGGACGTAACGGACAAATTGTTGGATCTGGTTTTAGTGGTAAGAAATCTCAACTTGGTGTTAGAACTACAGCAGCAGTTAAAAAATTAGGTTGTAGTAATTTAAAAACATTAGTAGAAGATGATAAGATACTTACACAGGATTATGATATTATTTCAGAATTAACTACTTTCTCTCAAAAACATAATTCATTTGAGGCAGAAGAAGGTTGTAATGATGATCTTGCAATGTGTCTTGTTATATTTGCTTGGTTAGTGGCACAGGATTACTTTAAGGAGATGACGGACAATGATGTTCGTAAAAGAATCTATGAAGAACAGAAGAATCAGATAGAACAAGATATGGCACCATTTGGATTTATTTCAGATGGATTGGATGAAATGACCTTTACTGATGACGAAGGAGATACGTGGAGTAAGAAGAATCCAATGGAGAGTACTGAGTGGAATGTTGACGAATATGGTGACCGTTCTTATATGTGGGATTACATGTAGAATACATGAAAATAGACGTTTGAATAAATAATTTCAGATAATCTGAGACTCGGAGAGTAATAAGATGCCACTAAATTTAGCATCTCCTGGGATTGTAGTTAGGGAAGTTGACCTAACTGTTGGTAGAGTAGACACTGCATCAGAAAAAGTAGGTGCAATTGTTGGTCCTTTTGCTAAAGG
>VTLG01003633.1_pt1 | contig 20309 bp, 8 predicted proteins | sample 4694571 | NCBI WGS metagenome assembly VTLG01 (sample SAMN12604809, study PRJNA352737) | marine metagenome | biome: ENVO:00000447; feature: ENVO:00000209|ENVO:00000569|ENVO:01000036; material: ENVO:00002151; isolation source: viral sequences binned using virsorter ... | reverse complement strand
TGCAGTAGGTAGTGCTGGACTGGAGAGTTCAGGTAGTTTTATGGATTTTGTGACTTGTTCTACAGCCTTTTGCATTAAGGTATCTTTATTTCCTTGGAACCAGAAATATCCATACGCCCCACCACCAAGAATTACCAATACACCTAATCCAGAGGCAAGTGCAATTCCATCAATGATTTTTCTCATTAGTAGTTCACACCAATTCCGTGTAACTCTGTTACTTTAGATCCAGCTGCTTGGTTAGCCCATACAGCCTTGTATCTAACATCTGTACCTGCAGTACAAGTTGTTTCACCTAAATAAACTGTTTTAATTCCTGTAGAGAAGTCTGATCCTGCGGTATAACTAGCCGCTTCTGTCCAATTCGTTCCACCGTTACAGGTGAAGTAGATTTTTAAATCAGTACCTATTGTGGCTGTACCAGAGGCATTCTTATAAAGGAATGTACCAGATACCTTAGTTCTAGAAGACGATGCAGTATTAGCTACACCTATTACCGTACCTGTAGCATTTGTTGTTGTTGATGTTGCGGTAAAAGGAGCAGTAGGTACTGTTATCGAACTACTGTCAGCATCATATCTAGCAGTTTTAGAAATCCTAAATTGATCTATATAACCATAGAATGAGCCGATTCCATTACCTCTTTCAAATAATCGAATGTTGCTGCTACTTCTATAATCATGAGCAGCAGTGTCGTTACTACTAGAGGTAACTCCTCTCTCTCCATCAACATAAACAGAAGTTTTACCACTAGCGTTTCTTACATAACAGAAATGTACCCAAGATTCAGGGAAAGAATTTATATAATAACCACCAGCAGGTAGATATTCTCCACTATAAGTATTAGGGTTGGAATCACTGGTTACTGCTATTGCTATTCTGTCACCTTCACTACCATCAGACCAGAAGTCAAAAATGTATAAGTGAGTATCGGCTGGGTTGCTTGCATTACCTTTTTTAACAAAACCTTCAATAGTGAAACCAGTATTTGCTGGGAAATTAAATGTACTTGTTTGGCCTGATACTGTTTGTATCCTGAAACCTTTAGTACTGTTCCATCCACCAGATCTTGCAGCTTTTGAATTAGCTCCACCAGGCCAACGGTTATCACCAATATCTGTAATTTCGTTACCGTTATTACCTTCTTCTACGATTTCTAAAATTCCTAACTCACCAACAGCTGAATTACCTGTAAAATCAGTGAAACTTTCTTCAAAATCCCAAAGTTCTACTAGGTCTGAATCAGTAACACTGACTACTGTACCTACATACTCTGATGAATTTCTATCTACATTAGTTTCAGTACCGATTCCAGAATCACTTTCAAACTGATCTATGAAACTATTGGTTAAGTTATAAGCAGCTCTATTAGTATCAACTGCAATCTGTAGAGCTAACTTAGCAATATCTTTTCTAACATTTGAATCGTCATAACCTGGAGGAACAGCTGTCCAGCTTCCATCACCTCTTAAATAATTTGATGCGCTTGCTGTGCCACTTCCAAGTCTTGCTGTTGCAATAGTTCCAGATGTAATTTTACTTGCAGCCAAGTCAGCGACTCTTGCGGCTGCTAATGTTCCAGATCCAATGTTATCTGCGTTAGTTGTGTCTGTTGTGGCAGAAGCAGCAAGACCAGAAATCTTTGAGGTTGCTATTGCTGCTGAAGCATTTACATCAGCATTTACAATATCTAAAGCAGCTAGTTTTGACTTAGCTATTGCAGCAGAGGCATTTACATCTGCATTGACAATGTCTAAAGAAGCTAGTTTAGATTTTGCTATTGCAGCTGAAGCGTTTATATCTGCGTTACCGATATCTAAGCCTGCAAGTTTTGATTTGGCTATAGCCGCATCAGATTTGATATCGGCGTTAACGATAGAACCGTCTTCTATACCGCCTGAATTAACAGTAGTTAGTGGCATTATTTACCTCCTATAAGATGGCAGCGATTTCAGCATCAGTTAAACCGTTCTTCTTATAAGCAGAAGTTTTTAAATCAATAGCATCTTGATCTGCCTTTTTTAAAGCAGCTTGCTTTGCTACTACATCAGCCCAAGAAGGAGCTGTACCAGCCCAAGCACTGCCGCCGTCAATAGCGTTCTTTAATGCCGCAAATTCTGTAGCATTGGTTGGGTCTTTAGGCATTAGAGCGCCTTTGAAACCACTAAAGCTTTTTAAAGCTCTTACAAGATAGATTGAGTCAGTTTTTAAAGCCATGATTAGTTAGTTTTTGTATTCAATCATTGTAAGCGTTGCTTTTGTTTGTGTCCCTAGTCTGCTATCGTCAGAGCTATTAGGACAGAAAATATCTGGTTCTGAGCTAGTTGTTTGAGTTCTAAAATAAACAGTCCAACCACCATTATTATTTAAAGTATTTGCTGGAAGTACAAACTGACAGTTCATCATACCCATATAGCTTGTATTAGAGTTATATGAAGTACCTAGTCCAAAAGTATCAACATTAATACTAGAACCTGCAAACCTTAAGCCATAACCAGCCCAGTTTTGGTTTTCACTATTTATAGGTACAACAGCTGTGACGAATAAAGAATTGTTGGCGGCATCTAAAACCGTAAAGCTACCCCAATCAAAGTGGTCTTGATTTGCAGCACTGTTATTACCAGCAGTACGAGTACCGAATTCTGCATAATGTATTTTCTTAACTACTCCAGCAACTGATGATGACCATTCAGGGGCTGAAGCTCCTGAGTTCATCTTAAGGAATTGACCAGCTGTACCTTTTGCCAGTCTTACGTCAGCACTACCACCTCTATAAATTATGTCGCCTTCAGTCGTAGTAGGTGAGGTGGAAACAGCGTCCCAATAAGGATCGTTTGTACCTTGTCTTAAGTAATGTCCTGTGGTTCCTTTAGCAAGCCTTGCATCTGCACTCGCTGCTCTATAAATTAGGTCTCCTCTAGTTGTAGTAGGAGTTGCCTGTGCACCCTTGGCTAAATAATCCCAAGAGCCGTGGACTGTTCCACCAGATGAAGGAGCGTTACCTGTTGAAGCTGTGGTGCATATGAAAGAAGAAGTTACAGAACCATCTGTATATTCAACTGCGTCATCAACTACATAAGCAGTTCCACCTGCGTATGTGCCTTTCCAGTTGATTTTTATCTTACCAAGATCAATAGTTGCCATTTAGATTGTTGCTATAAGGTTTCCACTTGCATTAATGCTAAAGGTAAAACCAGTAGCTGCAAAGAATACATCTTCAAATGCTGCGTAAGCACTACTACTAATATTATCACTTCCACTATTGGTTGTCGTGACTATGAGGTTACCAGAAGCATTCTTTTCAAATCCGTAAACTTCTGGTGAACTTACTCCTGTTAGAGCTGAACCATCAATAGCTGGTAAAGCACCAGATAGTTTGGAGGCTGTTAGGGTTGATATACGTGCATCTGCTACTGTTCCAGTTAAATTACCTGCTGGTATAGAAGTTAGATTAGCCGCTGAGGCTGCTGGCAGCGTTGCAGGGAACCTAGCATCAGGTACAGTTCCAGATCCTAAATTAGTAGCATTTAACGCTGTTAAGTTAACACCACTAGCAGCAGGAAGTGTCGCAGGGAATCTTGCATCTGGGATTGTTCCAGAAGCTAAATCTGCAGCATCTAAATTTGTTAAATTAGCTCCACTAATTGCTGGTAAAGTTGCTGGAAATCTTGCGTCTGGTACTGTTCCAGAAGTTAAATTACTTGCGTTTAAAGCAGTTAAATCAATCGTACCCCAACCAATACCTTCACTTGACCCATCTTTCTTAAGATATTGTCCAGTGCTTCCTGTATTGCTTGTATCTAATTCAGCTAATCCTACTGTTCCTGCTGATGGAGCACCTATGTTTACTGTTGATCCTAGAACTATTACCCAATAAGGTGTATTAGCTGCTGGAGCTGATCCTGATGGTAGTTGTAAGGTAGAACCGTTTAAACTGAATCCTTCTGATGGTCTACTCGAACCTGCATTGGGTTTTTGAATGACACCGTTAATACTTAAAATTACCTGCTGAGCATTGGCAGGAGCATTAGATAGGGTGAAATCAATAAGACTTCCATTAAAAGCTTGACTGAAAGAAGATATATAAAAATTACCAATAGACTGAACTTCTTCCCAAGCATTATTAGCTGAGTTCCTGACAAGCATTTTGTCAGAACCAGTATCGTAATAAAGGTCACCAGCGTGATCAGTACCAGAAGGAGCACCGTTACTTACTCTGTACCTTTCGTTGAAGTCGTTTATATCATCTGAAAGTTGTTTTACATCATCTTCTTTAGCTAATAACTTGTGGTAGGTATAAGTGTTACTTGATCCAGTAGATAATACTTGTAGACCTACACCAGCAGCTAGTGTTTCACCATATAGAGAAGAAGGGAAACTATTAATAGTTACTGTGGCTGGGGTTCCATCTGTAGTCCTACCAGTAGTTGATACACCTGAACCGTTAACAACAACTCCTCCAGCATCACTAATACTGACTGCTATACCATTAACAGGTTGAGAAGCAGTAGCAGGGAAAGCTACTTCAGTGGCTATAGCAACGAAACCACCAATCGCTGTTACAACTCCAGATGTGTAATCTGCTACCGCTTTAGAAGTTGGATATTCATTATTACTATTTGATGTTAAAGACGTGGCCTTGGTCATGCCACTTACTATGTTTAAGTTCGCAGTAGTAGCACTTACACCGTCTAATTTATTTAGTTCTCCTGTTGTTGAAGTGATTCCAGCAAGAGTATTTAATTCGGTAGTTGTAGGTGTAGCACCATCAAGAATGGCGACCTCACCTGATGTAAGGAGAGCTACAGCTGCTGCAGACCCAGTTTGCATACTGGATAGAGCTGTTAGATCTGCATCTAAAGGTTGCTTAGCATCTAATTGGGTTTGTATTGCAGACGATACGTTTTGTACGTAATTTAATTCAGTAGTAGAAAGAGTTGCACCATCTAAGATATTTACCTCTGCTCCTGTTAAATCAGCTAACGCTTGAGAAGTAGCAGTTGACATAGTTGCCAACTCTGTTAATTCAGCGTCTAAAGGCTGCTTAGCATCTAATTGTGTCTGAATGCTTGAGGTAGCATCTACATAATTAAGTTGACTTGTAGTACGAGTAATACCATCTAATACTTGTACTTCAGTTGCTGTTAAATCTGCTAACGAATTAGCAGTATCCTGAGCCATTGTTCCTAGCTCAGTGATCTTAGCGTTAGTAGTTTGCTTAGCATCTAACTGAGTTTGAATACTAGATGTAGCATCTACTCTGTTTAATTGTGCTGTAGTAACGCTGGCTCCATCTAATATTTCTACTTCTGCTTGTGACAGATCAGCTAGAGCATTGGCTGTATTCTGACTCATCGTTGAGAGTTCAGTCAGCTTGGCATCTACAGAGATAGCAATTTGACCAGCTCCAGGGCTGTTATCAGTTACAACAACTGGTGCTGTACCTGAGACATCTCCAGTTAGAGCTGTATCAATCAAGGTGGCTACTTGACCGTCAATAGCTCCTGTAGTAGCAGCTCTAGAGTTGTTACTAACCCAAGTATCTGAACTACCTAGAAATGAAAGGATGTTGGTAAGTGTACCTGAAGTAGTGTTTAGAGCAGCGTAATCATCAGAGAACTCTTGTAGACCAAATCTAATCTGGTTATCTGCGTTGTTAAGGTCAGTAGATGTAAGAGTTGAACCAGCGGTATAAACAACAGTAGCGTTTTGTATAGCTGTGTTTCTTTCTAATATTACTGTTCCTGTTACACCAGCGTTTAGGACTACATTGCCTCCATTAGGCTGTTCGACTGTACTGGTTCCTGATATTTGGTATGTATTACTTCCACTAGCTGCGTTGGTATAAGCTGTTCCGTTGACTGTTACTGTAATATCTGATTCTTGGATATAACCAATAGGGTGTCCACCAGCGGTAGTTAAAGCGAAAGTAGTTGTGGATGAACCTGGTGTATAGGTTCTTGTTGCGTATGCCATTGGTTATCTGTTTGGATTTTGTTCACGCCAATCCCAATAGAGTTGGGTAGCTACATCAGGGGCTTTTAGGTTCGTAGGTTCGTCATAAGGAACTTCGTTACCACCTGGATATATTCTACGTTCACCTCTTAAGAATTGTTCACTAGCAAGGGCAACTGCCTCCCTTCTTATATCCATAAGAACTATCCTTTTAGTAAGAATATCCTTACGATTAATCCAAGGTACGTAGTTACCATCAAGTGTTAAAGAGTTTCTAGGGTCATCCTCTAAATCATTGTAGAACAAACCTGGATGTCCTGGTACATGGACTTCTCCACTGATAACTTTTCGGTAAGTTTCGTGTAAAGAATCTCCATTTGAGAACCTAAAATCAGTACCTAAATATCTTCTAAACTTATTAACCATAGACTCATTAGCTACGATTCCACCGTATCTACGGAAGACCTGATTAGGAGGTTTGATTCCATTACGGAATAACTCCATATCTACTGCATCAGCTTCATGAGGTACAGGCCAGTGCCTTCCTAACATTGTTTGTAAAACACTTCTTTGTCTTGGACCTGTATATGTAATATCTCCAGGTTTATACCAATGAGCTTGTCTGAAGTCTCCTTGATCTTGATCTGTAAGACTTTGATCTAATACTTCTATTAAAGGAAGCATTCCAGTTGCATTAGCTACTCTTGAAGCAGTCCTTTGAATCATCTGCGGAACATTCAGAATTTTTGTACCAAGTGTTCTCCACTTCTCTCCGTAATCCAAGCCTTCACCTGCTTTCCAATAATCCTTTTCACTTCTAAATAAAACATCAGGAGAGGCTCCATATAGAGGTCTAGCGTGGTAAGCCTCTGTTGTTAATCGTCCTAGTGCATATACGACAGGACTGTATCCAGTACCCATCGTACGTTCTATGTAGTCAATCAATAGATCCTCCATCTTATGAGGATTTCTTAAACCTGAAATTAAAGTATCTACACCAGCAATAGCAGGAGTATCAAATAAAGTAGCTGCCATAGCTACGATTGATGTTCCTACTACACTTTGATTTACAAAGTTGATTTCAGTTCTTGAGTAATCTCTGAAGTTTGTGGAGAAAGCCATTAGCTCTCCAAAATAAGGAATCCAACGATAAGGAACCCAAGCTCCACCTATTTTTACGTGATAAGGAGGTATATAAGCTCCGTTAGCTTCCTGATAACTAGAAACCTGACCTCCAGTAGCTTCTATTAATCCACCCTCAACTGCTGTCATTACAGCAAAGTTCATCGCTGTGGCCGTTGTTAAAGCTGATTTAGCACGTGCCCTTACTCTTGGGTCTTTGTGGTGAACCTGACTCTTAAACCAGCCCAATCTTTGAGCCATCTTATCTTTTTCTTTTGTGTAATCAAGACCAAACCATCTACCCTCTTCTGAAAGGATGGACTTACCCATTACCTTTCCATCCCAACCTTGTATTTTTCTAGCTAAACCAACAGCAGCTTCCATAGGCACGCCCATTGGCATCCAAGGTCCAGCAGGAGTGCCAGGTATATTTAAACCACCAAGAAGATCTTGACTAAAAAGTTCAGGTTGAGTGTAATAGAAGTGGTGTTTATGAGCATTTAATGGAGCCTTTACATAAGGGAAAAATGCCTGAGCAATTACCCTTGATTCTCCTGTATCTGATCTTTGTAAATCACGTATTTTGCTATAAGCACCTCCCCACAAGTCATCCTCCATAGGCATCATCATATCCATTGCTACTGCTAGCATCTGAGCATCTTCATCTGTAAAAGCTCTAGATATTTCTTCAGCACTAGCACCTATACCAGCAACAATCGGTGTTGTAAATTCTTCATCGTAAACCTGTTGAACTCTATTTAGAAAATCTGCATTAAAACTACCGTCAGGATTACGCTCTACAAATTTAGGTCTACCCATTTCATCTACTTCATCTAAAACTTTAATCCAAGCTTTAGCACCAGAGTAACCAGAAGCAAACCAACCACCTACAAGTTCAGTACTTGTTTCTGAGGAGAACAGAGGGAAAGTCTGTCCTAATCTTTCACCACCTGGAAGTTTAGATTTTCTAGGAGTAATACGACCTCCACTAACAGCTTCCAATCCTTTATCAACCCAACCTGGAGGTGTGAAGTCATAAACATTTTTAGCTATACCACCAAAGACACTACCTTTACCTGTGTCAGAGGCTGTTTTAGTTAAAGCATCATAAGAATCACCTTTAAACCACATATCATGGAATTGCATCCAGTTTAAATGCCAGTTATTTGCTAGAGCTTTAGCTTCTTTTTTACCTAAAAACCTGTTTAATACTCTACCCAAACCTACATCTGGTAGTGGTTTTTGATCGTTTATTACTTCTAAAGCAGCAGCTTCTCTGAATGGATCAGAAGCTCTAGGTGACCCAGAATATTTACCAGTATTTTCTAAGTTCTTAGCTGCATCTGTAATGATGCTTCTGTTGAACTGTCTACCTTTGTAGAAGTGTTGGAATAAATCACTAGATATGTTTCTTTGAGAATCCCAGAAATGTCTCCAAATTCTTGATTCCTGTGCTGCAGCTTGAAGGGCTTCATCATCCTTCATCCAAGGAAGCATATTCCAGAATTTATTTAAAGGACTCTGCAACATACCGTTAATCCAGAAACCACCTCCATAAATAGTGGTTTGAGGTATAAAGGATGTTTGTGTAGCAGGGTTAGATAGACCCATAGCTTTTATGTTTCTACCTACTATTTCATCTCCAGTTATACGAACATTACCTAAAGCATCTGGGTTAACTCCAGCAAGTGCTAACTGACTTGTAATCTTATTAAAGATATCTAAATCAGGCTGTTCTGGTCTGAAATTAGGATCTAAGAATTTCTCTAAAGTTTCCTGAACTACCTTTGCAGTTGAAGGTAATCCTATATAAGTAGGTACATCTTTTAAAGCCTCCTCTGCCATCTCCTTTCTCATCGTTTGAATACTTTCTATTGCTTCTTGTACACTTCTAACTGACTCATCCTGAGTTTTCTTAGCAGCAGCCTTTCTATAAGCTGCTATAGGTATATCGGTAAATTCTTTCTTTTGAGCAGCTAAAGCTCCAGAAGTAAGGTTCCTAAGTCTCAACCAAGTACCCTGTTGTTGGAATAACATAAAAGCTTCTTCAGCTAGATATGCTCTAACATCTCCAGCATCTTGAGCTGTCATCTGAGTTCTCTTTAATAAATCAGCTAATAGATAAACTCTTTGAGACTGGACATACATCAACAGAGGTGTAGTTAACATCTGTGTTTGTACATCTTCTAAGGCTTTAGTTGACTTAGTAGTTGCTTTGAGATGCCTTTCTACTAACTTGTAGAATTTAGCGTTATCAGTTTCTACACCAACAAGTCTTCCTGCAAAACGTACAGCCCTTTCAACTGCTACAGGTATAAAGTTTTTCTGCTTACCAGAGATATTGGCAAACATATCAACTAAAGCAGCTCTCCTTTGTTCAATAGTGTCAAGCTTACCTATTGTTCTAGATATAGCTGCTGTTTTACTCTCTTCAAAGTTATAATCCAAACGCTGTCCTGGTCCTAACTTTTCTTCTTTAGCAGTTATGGTATTTACTGTATCAATGAAGTCATTAGCAGCTTTAATAGAAGAACTCTCATTTACTAACTCCTCTACAGAAGACTTAATTGGACCTTCCTTAGAACGTAAACCTAAATCCTTACCTATACGAATTTTCTTCTCACGTGCAGTTTCAGGGGGATCTTGTGTAAAAGGTATAGGCTCACCTTTAGCGTCAGGATCAACTCTTATAGCTCCTTCTCCATCTTGAGCTAGAGGCATTACATCTGGATCATCCCAAGGATCACCTTCAAACTTATCTAATTCTTTCTCTGGTCCTTTTACTCCTGTATCCTTCATCCCCCAAGGATCACGGCTATCTAACTTAGGCTTTGGAGCTTCTTCTCCTAGTATTAGTGCAGCTCTTTCAGGGTCGGTAGCTCTCATATCAGCTTCCATACCTTTTATGAGCCTGTCTGTAGCTCTACCTGAAGCTCCTTGTATGGCTTTAACTGCTTTAGGTACTACCTCAGATACAACTTGAACTGTTTTATCTAAATCTCTTAAAGCTTTTTGAACAGCTTCCTCTCCAGCTACCCTTCCAACATTTACAAAGTTAATGAGATCACCAACAGTATTAATAACTGTTCTCTCATCCATAGGTACGTTTAAACCTGCTTCTAGTTTTTTAATAGCTTTTTCAAGTCGTCCAAAAGCTGTCTTAGCTTGATCTCCATCAGGAGACATACGAATAAGCTTTGATATAAGAGTTTTCTTATCTACAGGAGTAGCTTCATCTTTACCTACTACAGATAATTCTCCTTTGCTATCTATTCTTTCAAGCGCACTAGAAAGAGGCTCTTTTCTAGGTTTAAGATCTGGTGCTCTATAGATTTGCTGTTCTATAGGAGCTGCTTCTGTTTCTGCTAAAGCTCCACCAGGGGTAGGTTCTTGAGGAGTTTTAGGTAGATCAGGACCACCACCACCTTCATCAGTAGGAGGAGGTAAGTCATCATCAGGCATCTTATAGCCTGGTTCTCCTCTCATTAAGTAATAGAGTGCTTCATCATATAACTGAGCCTCAGTCATACCTTCATCGAACCTAGCGATGAACTCAGGCTCTTTAGCTAACCTTTCTGCTACTTCAGAAATAGATCTTAAAGTTCCTAAATCTATCTTTTTACTTGTACCTTTAGGTAGGTTTCTAGCTACAGCCTGCATAAGGGCTTTATAAGCTTCAGACTGATTGCTAGTTAAAGCTGCTAAAGCTTCCTCATATTTCCTACCATATCGACTAGCAAATTCTCTAGCTTCTTTCTTAATCTTCTTAGCACCTTCTGATTTATCAGCTTTGAGTTGCTCAATCTGAGCCATTCTCTCCTCTAGATTTATAGGATCTAAAGTTCGTAGCTGTTCTGGAGCATCACCATATTCCAGAGGCTTTTCTTTGATCTGGAACTTTTCATCTTTTAAGAAGTTATATTCTTCAGTATCTTTAAGAGGTGTTCTTCCTCCTAACTCTTGTAGATTCTTATACTCTGTTTGAATAGCTTCAAATAGCTTATCTTCTAAGGTTGGATCAGAAGTTGCTTTGTACTGTTCAAATAGATCGTTAACTCTTCTATATGCCTGATAATAAGGGTCATTACCCATATCCATATCAGGTGTAACTTCAAACCTTGCTTCATCTACATTCGCAGCATCAGCCATGAAGTTAGAGAAGTTATTAACTAACTCTGCAATACCTTCTTCTTCTACTTCTCTTAGACCTTTAAGTTGAGCCTCATATTCAGCATTTACAGCTCCTGTACTTTTAGCAGTTATATTTCTTGCATCTAAATCCTTACTTATATCGATGTATTCCTGTTGGTATTCTTCTAACTGCTTTTGATACCTAGCTAAAGTTCTATTTTCTTTTGTAGTTCTTTTAGCTGCTCCTTTCCTTTTTAAACTACCAATAGACTTCTCACGTGCTTTTATTAACTTAGGTAGTGAGTTAAGTCTTGCTGAAGTTTCCTTAGGAAGAGTAACAACACTGTCAATGGTTGTACCTATAACACCTTGATCTGCTTCTACCTTTTTAATAGAAGCTCTAAGAGCGTTAAGTCTATCAATCTGTGCATTAAGAGTATCAAAATTATCTCTAGTAAGGTTGGTAAACTGCTTGTTTAAATAACCTACCTCAACATCATCACCTATTTCGTTAACTACGTTCTGTTGAGCTTGTAGTGTTTCAGCTATACCGTCAGTATATGTTTTACCTGACCTCTGTACTTCTGCTTGTACTTTTGGACTAAAGAAGTTTTTAAGACCTTTAGCTTGTCTAGCTCTCCAAGCTCTAGTGATGTGATTACCTGAGCCTAAAGTCCATCTAAACATTCCAGCACTAACAGTACCACCAGCTACACCAAAGGCATAATCCATCCAATATTTAGCTTCAGCTTCAGTATCTGATTCGATAAGATTCTTGTAAGCTTCAATTGCTAAAGGATCAGAAGATTCAAGGATTTTATCTATCTCTTTTTGTTGTGCAGCGTTTGGTTCAGGCAAACCAAAGATAAGAGTTTCTTGTAAAAAGTCCTCTGGTAAATCAGCTCCTATACGTTTAGCTACATACCCCATTTGAGGCCAAGCATTCTGCCAAAAGAGGTTTCTATTTTTAGCTCCTTTAAGACCTGTCCACGCAAATCTAGGTAGATTCTTTAAAGCTGTTGTTCTTCTTAAAGCAGAGAAGGTTTGTGGTCCTTGACCTTTTCCTCCTGTTAAACCTGCAATAACTAGGATTGAACCGAAATCAGCTAGAGCACGACCAAAATCACCTTCAGGTCTAACAGCATCATATAAAGCACCACCCTTACCAAAAGTACCAATAATAGGTATATCGCTGTCTATACCAAATTCTTTTAACTCCCCACCTGTATATTCTGGGTCTAGTAAACCCTGTCTGGCATAAGCTCTTCCACGTTCTAATCTTGCTTGTACTTCTTTATAACCTTTTAAATCATCAGTTAAAGGGATACCTGTAGCAGCTTCCTGCTTGGCTTTAATCTCATCTGACCAGAACAGACTTGCAGCCTGATTCATGGTATATGAGGACATGGTACTTGCCCCTAGCATTCCAAATGATTGGTCTTGTAATGCCCAAGGTTCTGTTGTTTGTGCTCTATGTTGTGCAGCACTTACAACAGAATTAGGAGCACCAACAAAAGCAGCAGGTATAGCTTTCAATACGTCTTGAGTATTAGCTACCCAAGCTGGTACGTCATAGCGATCTCTTACATATTTCTTTTCTGGTCTTACATACTTCTCACCTTCTCCTTCAGAAACATCTTGATCTAACTCTACTTTTGATGAATCATCTTTCTTCTCTTCTCCACCAGTATCTCCTGTAGGATCTCCCTCTTCCTCTGAGCCTATTGGAGTATAGCTTTCCAATAACTCTTGTTCTGATTCGTAATACTTGACTTCCCCGTTAGGGAGTATGATTCTAGGCATTAGAAGGATAAACCAGGGGACAATACTTCTTTAAAGATTTTACTGACTTCTTGCTGTGAAAGTCTAGTTCCGTTAGCGTCAGTTATGTAAAGGTTTAGATGTGGACCAGCTCCAGGTACATCAGCCTGGTCAACTCCTCTTTCAAAAGTTTTAGCTGTATGAGGCATACCTAAGTAATTACCAGGATATAGCATCTGCCCTTTGAGTAAACCTCCGAAACTACGGGCGTGTCTAATAGTTATAATATAACCCTTCCTTAATGAACCAGAATCTTTTTGTACTTCAAACCTTGCAAAATTACCGTCAGTACCTTCAGCAAACCCTACTTCTAATACTTTTAACTTAGCTGGAGATAAGATGTTTACATTACCAGAACCATTACCGTTATCTTCTAACCAGAAGTTAACAGATCCATTGCTAGTATTACCTTCTTGGTTATCTACCCATCTAACAGTAGAAGCTTGACCTACTGTGTTATTAGATAAACGCCTTTTCAGCGTATTCATTATAAGTTCATTATCTAATTTAAAAGGTTGTGAAGCATCCTTAGGATCTCTCCAGTCGAAAATATTTCCACCACCTTGAGCTGATAAGAACTCTTCTAAACTTAAATGTCTACCATTCTGAAGTGTTTGAGCAAGTTTATAAGCTTTAGATACTTCAAGAAGAGTTTCTTCATCTAATTGCTTACCAGCAGCTAAGAAAGCGTAAACCTTACCAAAAGCCTTAGAACTCATCATAGGCTGTTCTATATAATAATTCTGCATCTGAGGCGTACCTAATAAGTACTTATTTTCTGCTAAAAACTGTTCATTACTTCTTAATTTAGTAAGGGTGACATCTCTTACATCACCAGGTTTTCCTTTATCATTAGTTCCTCTTGTATATAGGTATAACGGTTGAACTGATTTAGTAGGATCAAACTCAGTTGAGGTATTAACAGAATCAGGGTTCCAATCTATAAATCTTGGATCAGAATTAATAGCGATTGAAAAATCATTTTTTTGTTCATCCCACCAAGATGGATCAGATAATTGAGCTTCGGATGCTTCTAATATCCGTGCATACATAAAGTCATTAAAAAGCTCCTCTGCTAATAGAGTCCTGTTTTTGAGTAGAAGTTTAAATTTATCTTTTACTATTTGTTTATCTGGATTTGTTGGTGCGGCAGTAACTGCTTCTCTTAAAGACTTTTCATAGTTAGAACCTTTACCACTAAAACCAGCTTTAACCAGATTAAACTTGTCAGTGATCTTACTGCTGTAATCCTTATTTAATAGATTCTTTATACCTTGGAATTGAAGTTTCTCTATTTCATTCCACTGCGCTGTACCAGGAACTAACTGTTCGTAAATATCATCTAAAGGATCACCACCATTAACAGATAAACGCCTAACAACAGCAATTTTTAACTCATTAAACTCAAATGCTCCTAGCTCATGTCCTGTCTTTCTTAGATCTTTAATTAATTTATTAACATCAACATTGGAAGGTAAATCAAATTCTTGATCTATTATTTCACCATCTTGACCTCTTACTTTTAAAACAACTTTAGTGTTATTAGCATAAGCATTTTCTAGTTGTTCAGCTAACTGATCTTTTACTATTTCTGCTTGTGGGCCTGTAAGCGGTTGACCATCCGCTCCTATTAACTGTTGGTTTAAAGAGAACTTAGCAGCACGTTTAAACTGTAAAGCATCTCTAGTATTACCCTGTTCTATAGCTCCTTCTACTTTATTCTCAAGAAGAAGTGAGTTAATTTTTGCTGTACTTATTAGCTCTCTAAATGTTGGTCCTTCTTCAGTGGCTAAATCTAAGAATTTAGTTCCTTTAGGTAAACCTTGTCCATCAGGGATTTCAAAGTCTAATCCTTCTAAAACTTGATTATATAAATTCTTATTATGTAAATCATTTATACCATCACCATCTGTATCTACAACAAGTCCTTTTATCCACGTACTTGCTACTTTCTGCCACTGTAAATAAGTACCACCATTTGCTATATATGCATCTCTTGCAGCGACAATGCTATCTTTGAATGTACCTTTTGCTACTGCGTTCCTGTCTGTATTACTAGGATCTTGAGCAATTACTGAAAAGAGTCTTTTCTCAGCTTGGTTTAAAGCTGTAAGTGTTGTTAAGTTTCTTGTTGCTCCTTTCCAAACAGCGTGGTTCTTACTTATTTCTCCTAGTAGAACTGGAGCAGCTTTAGAAAGTACAGGCTCTACAAGACCTACATAATTCTCATTAGAAATATTTGGATAAGTCTTAGCTAAATAGCTGTCTAACTGAGTTTGAACTATACCTCTAACAACAGTAGGATCTTCTATCTGCTGAAGAGTATTCATATTTGCATCAATATAATTTGATGCGTTTACTACTGCATCTTGTCCTGCATAACTAGCTTCTTGAGTCTTAAGACCAAAGAATAACCAAGGGTTGCTATCTAATAACTCTTCAGCAAGATCAGGTCTACCAGCCTTTCTAAGATCTCTAGCACCTTGACCTATATCTCTAGTATCTATCTTGTACTGAGCAATCTTTTCAAATAGACGTTTACCTTGTGCTTCCTTTTTCTTTGACTGTTCTTTAACTTTTGCATCTACAGTTTTTAAAGCATTCCCCACCATATTCCTGATGGAATCCATCTGTTGCTGAGTCTTCAGCTGCGTAGAAGGATCGTAAACTTCAAAATCTAAAGTTTGACCACCTAAACGTTTTGTATGTAACTGCGGCGCAGTGGGTTGTCCACCTTCAGGAGCTTGTTCAGCCTCTTCAGTTACTTGCCTTATTTGGCGTTGTGGTGCTATTTGGAATGAATTAGTCATTGTTTACTCAATTACAGTTTCAACTGAGCCACCACTCTGTATGGCCATAGCATCCTCCATAGAACGCCCGTGATCTTCAGCCCAAGCAGCTGCATCCCCTTGAGTTACAGGGTTTTCCCCGTAAGTTCTAACGGGTTGATTTGATTTTGCTTGATAAGTCTGTGGTGTAGGTCTGTTATCCATATAACTGTTATAACCTGCCAATGCTGCACCTGCATAGTCTGTAAAGCTTAGTCCAGCAGAGACTTGTGGAGTCATTGGACCGTAGATTTCTGTAGGTAAAGGAGACTCAGGTTTAACAACATCTTGGAAAGGTCTAGGTTCATATAAGCGTACAGAATTAGCTTTGTTCTTAGCTGAGATGTTTGCAGCTCTCATGGCCGCAAGCTTATCACCTATTCTAAAGTCTCTAGTAATCAGTCTATTACTAGCATTATGTTGGTATTGCTGATTATATGTATTATATATTCTCTCAACACTTCTACCTACTTGACCACTAGATACTCTTTTAACAGAATCTGCTATAGATTTTTGTTTGATTGTTTCTAACTGAATTGTGTCAGCAGCTTCCTCTTCATAGAACCTAGCATTTAGATCTGCGTATTCTCTACCTAAAGCTTCAGTAGCGTTAATAGAAGTCTCAGTCTTTAGTTTGGCTGCATTTGTTTGAAGTTTAGTTTCATATTTCCTTAGGTCTTCTACATATATCGAAGACTTAAGGTAGTTCTTCATATCTACCGTATGTTGTCTGAAATTCTGTTTATCTGTTTCTAGCTTCTTCCTTATAGCGTTCTTACTGTCCTGTTCCCACTTAGCCCAAGCTTGTTTGTATTGTCCAGCCTTTTGCTGCGAAGTCTGTAATACATTTAAACCAAACGTATAGAAACCGCCCATTGAAGGTGATAACAAATCCATTACTGATACTTCCTAGCGACATCAAAGTACAAGCCTGTCCATTCTAAAGCAACAAACTTGGCTTGATCCATGCTGTCATTGACTACTTCTATCGTAACTTGATCATTCTTACTTTGTACGTATGATCTGAATTTAGCCTCATCAAAGTCAGAAACAGTACCTACAACGATATTGGCATTCAAAGGATCTCTACGGTCAAATTCATAAGTAATCTTACTTCTAAATTTAGGGGTAACATCTACCTGGAAGTATCGTGCATCATTGTAGTAAACGTCCACATATCGTAACTGAAGGCGACCAGTACGATTACCAATAAAAGTGTTGTCTGTCGCAGTTTTTGAATAGGGCATGAGCTGAGGTGGCTCAAACTTGAACTTAAACTTTTCCCCAAAGATCCAAGAACTAGAAGAAAAATCCCCCAAACTATCACAGGTGAATGAATTAACACCCGCAGGAACAGCATTAGCCACGACCCAACGCTTTTCAATTTCGTTAGCATCATTCTTATTCTTCTTGATGATTACGAATTGGCTTTCGTTTACTGTGTAGTATGGCAGCGTAACTGTGGTTTTATTCGTTAAGTTGTTATAAGCAAATGTTACTACGTTACCTACGCTAACTCGTACATCAGTTTCAACAGACTGAGCTAATTGCCTATCTAATAGAAATAGATCCTTACTCTCTTGTGGTGGTCTAGAAGCATTAATAGCCTCCAAGTAGTATCTTGTTTGACTATTCTCTGTATATTTAGCAATTGTATATAAAGTACCCTCAACAAAATCAGCCCAATATAAACTCTTGTTAGGGAAGGTCCACTTAGACCAAGCATTCTGTCTATTGGTTAAAGAACCTCCAGATGCTTCCCAGAAGAATTGATAGATGTATAAAGCATCAGGATCATCCTTACTAAGAGCTATTAAATATTGGTCTGTTCTACTAACTGCTAAAGAGTCTATGTTCTTTGGAATATACTTAGGTACAGTCTCTGTAATAACAGCAGTTTGACCAAGGTTAATACCAACAGTACGGTCAGTCGTGATAAAAGTGTGTAGTCCCGTGTAGTCACCTTCTTTAACAGGGAAGATAACTTGAGGACCAACTTGTTGCGGTTTAACATTCGATTCCATTGTGATGGAGCTAATCCGACCTACAGAAGCTGTCTCTGGGCTAAACGTTACGTTGTCTCCTGAATATAGTCGGAACTGGTTTTCGTTAGAGAATAGGACTAACTCATCCTGCTGCTGTAAAGCGTAGTTAAGAACAGCAACATCATTACTAACTGCCGTTAAATCAATAGGATCATTATCAGTTACTTGTAAAGCTGATTGCTGCCAGAAGTTGTAATAAGCTCCAGCTTCACTGAGGATTATGTTCTCTCCACTAATGAAACCTAAACGGTTTTTAAAGAAGACAATATCGTTAATCTTATCTTCTTCAAAAGAAGGTCCAGGTAGCTCATCAGCATCACCTGCTAGACGTACAGTCCACCCAGGAATTTTAACTGTAGTATTACCATCGGTATAGTCAGTACCACTGAAAGGTTGAACAGTAAATCTAGTTAGACCGTCATCATTCTTGTAGTAAACAAAGGAATGAGGCATTGTGTTGTCATCTAACTTTCCTTTAGCTCCCCATCCTCCTTTCTCTTCCCAAGTACCTCTACCATAAGTACCTGCAACAGTTGTGTTCTCAGCGTTAAACGTTAGATAATATGAACTCTGATCTGCTGAACCATCTGGAGCAACAATGATTTGATACCCTTCCCAAGAGGTTTGAGGTAGTTCAACAATACTTGTAACCTGACTGGCAAAACCACTCATCAGAGTGTTACCTCTAGCGTCAGATACAACAAACTTTTTAAATGATCTAGATGCGTTAGCTAACCCTATAAGTATTTGAGAGTCAACTGTTGAGAAGGTTAGATCATTAGTAGTGTCTGCTGTGTTAATAGCAGCAGCTAAATCCGTTGCAATAGTTTGTGTACTTACAGCAGTACCAGAGGCTAGTGTTACTGTATCTATATGTGCGTTAATATTAACCCCGTTATCCAGTTCAATTGCTACTTCATACCTAGTTGCATAGTCAACTAATTTCACCCATATTTGAGCCTTAATAGGTACGTAAGCATTGCTGATACTTCCAATGTTGAATCTAGTTAAAGTTTCAGTGCTGTCGTAATCAACTTGCTTTTGAGTATTAGTTATAAATACAAAGTCCTGAAAAGAAGTAGCTCTAAACCTATCTCTAGCTCTACCTGATCCTCTGAAATATTCAAGGTTTGCAGTAGTAATACCAGCAAAAATTTGCTCAACTGGTACAACTGTGGGAAGTATGCCACTAATAGGTTCTACACTTGATAACCCAGTTACATAGCAACGACTTGCTTCTGCAGTCATTGTGATGCTAGAACCTGCTGCAGTGCAGTTATTATCAATAGTAATTTTATTAGTACCTATCTCCTTAATCACAGAACCTGCTGGTATGTTCGTACCACTTACCCCATTACCAACAAATAAATCAGTAGTACCACCTGACGATATTGTTATAACTGGAGAGTTATTAACTGTGGTTATAGTTTTGGTTACGGTATAGCTATCGTCAACTATGACTAAAACAAAGCGTTCGTCAGTACTTCGATTATATACGTAGTACCAAGCTTCATCCCATTTAACAGTACCAGTAGGAGCATTACCTCCATGATTAGTTGTTAAGTTATCTATCCTTTTTACTGGTACGCTTCCTAATCGTTTCTTAAGACCTTCTACTAAATCACAATTAGCATTCTCAAGGGTCTTAGCAAAACCAGGTAAAACAAAACTTGTTGCTTGTTGATTGACTCCCTTATTAAGGGGACCAATAACTTGACTATAAAGTTCTCTAGACATTAGAAGCGATTCAGAATATCAGGACCAAATGTTGTTAATACACGACCACCATACATATCATCAGGACCACTAATGTAGTTATGATTTTGTGCCATATCTTCTGTTCGTCTTAAAGTTTGTAGAGCTTTTTCCTCATCATCTGCTGTATAACTTTCTATGGTACTAGACGATATTAACCTATTAGAAAACTGTCTTGCAGCTCTAATTGTTATATATCTTTTACCTGTCTCAGGTATATCATCCCAAGCTAATTCTTCTATAAGTTGAGCTATTAAATCAGTAGTAGAACCAGTCAAAGCTACACCAAGACTACCTCTTAAATCATAAGTATTTTTAACACGATCAAATAATTTAATACCTCTCAATACAAACCGTTGGGAAGGATATGAAATTGGATTAAACCGTAAAGCAAGAGTATTACTAGGAAGAGTAGAATGCCCATTTGCATCTAAAGGTATGTTGTCATAGACCATAGTGTTCCAAGACCAACCTTCACCTTGGACTTCTGTACTCACCTCTTCTAGCACTCTTTCTGCTAAAGCTGCATCACCAGTTAAAGGTGGAGTTAAAGAGTTTAAGGGTGCTTCTCCCACAATGGAAAGAAGTGTGTTAACTGCTTGTAGTTTTGTAGTTGCCATATATAAACAAAAAGGGGAAACTTTACGCCTCC
>VTLG01001049.1_pt1 | contig 20310 bp, 28 predicted proteins | sample 4694571 | NCBI WGS metagenome assembly VTLG01 (sample SAMN12604809, study PRJNA352737) | marine metagenome | biome: ENVO:00000447; feature: ENVO:00000209|ENVO:00000569|ENVO:01000036; material: ENVO:00002151; isolation source: viral sequences binned using virsorter ... | reverse complement strand
TACATGTATAGGGCTGATCTGTAGCACTCTATGAGGGTATGAACTACCAAAGGAGGGTGGGGAGGGTATGGCTCCCAATATGGTAATGGGGATACACTTCCTCTTAAAATAGGGGTATTAACTCCTAAAAGGGGTAAGAATGGAAAGATTTTAAAAGAACTACAAAAGTGTTGTATATTAAATATATGTCAAAACTACAAAAATATGACCAAATTAAAAAGGTTGCAGTTGAACACTTTGCTACCAACCCTGGGATTACTGTTAAGGACTTAGCTTTTGAGCTTGGGATAACTGAGAGGACTATAGTTAAGTGGCGTACAGACCCTAACTTCATGGATGCTATATATGATAGGTATATGGTACTCTTTGGTGGGGAGTTGCCTGCTATATTGAATGCTATGATACGTGAGGCTAAGTCTGGTAATGTACAAGCTGGGAGATTGGTATTAGAGCATAGTGGTAAATTAGTTAAGAATATTAACGTAACTGTTGATTCGCCTTTTGAGAAGTATTTAAAAGCAGTTGATATAGATATAGAGGATGCAGAGATAATTGAAGTGATGGAAGAAATACCTATTATTGAGACTTTGCCTGATAGAGACATTGAACCACCTATTAAGCGTAATAAACGTGAAAAAAAACAAATTGATAGTGCAATTAAGAAAGAGCAGTATAGTCAAAAGCGAAAAGAATGGTATCGGTGGAATAAAAGAGCTAAAGCTGCAGGTGTTGATCCATTAAGTGCTAGACGACCTACAAAAGGACAGCGAAAAACATGGGAAGATGAAATAATAAAGCGAGAGAGTGAAAATGAAGCCAAAACCGATTAATACACTAGATACAACGCTACAATCTAAAAAAATGTCTATTGAAACACCTATAGGGTCGTTAGAAAGTGATAGTGGGAGTCATTTATTAGATGTAAGCTCAATATTCTTATTGGCAGTAGGATTATACTTTGTAAAAGCATATATAGATAATTATTTTAAAAAAGGATAAAATGGAAAAGCTAACCACTAAACAACTAACTAAAGTTGTCAATGCACAACACGCTCATATTCAATCTTTAATGGGATTAATAAACGCTTATATTGAATTTAAGGGAGACAGGGAAGAATTTGGCAATATACTTAAAGAAAAGTATGGAAAGTCTAAAGAAGTAGCTAAATAACTACCCTATCATCTATTTCTATATCTTCTGGAATTAATTGGCAATAACAAAACTCTTTGCAAATACTAAAACCTGTAGCAGGCAATCCTATTGCTTCCCAAGACTCCCAAGTCTCAACTCGACCTATCCTATCTTGACAATCTACACATATCTTTGAAGAACCTACACTTACCCATCTAAATCTTAGGCGATTGCCATAAATGGTATCTTGTCCGAGCCTAGCTCCTTGCATAGTTCCTGATACAACTCCTCTGCGAAGATTATTTGAAAATTCGCCAAATATTCTTCCTCTGCTTGAAAAGTCATCGTTAAGGATTCGGAATATTTCTGCATCTCCAACATTTGCCTGTCTAAGTCTGAGAATCTCTGATTCAATTCTTGCAGTAAATATGTCAACTGCTGCTGTTGCTCCGATGGCTGACCATAAGAGGATGTTTTCGTCTTCTTCTGTAAGATTTTGCGTAGCTTCTTCAATAGTTTCATATTCCCTCGCCATTTTATTTTTTCATTATCCTGTTCATTTTATCTATTAATCTATTTAATGGTTTTTGCATCTTTTCTTCATCAATCACTATAAAATTTCTAACAGGAAGCTTCCCAATCCCTTTTAAGTGTTTAATTCCGTAATCAGCCCCCATTATTCCTTCTCTTGTAGCTCTTAGGCTGTTTACTAGATTGCCTGTGTCCATTAAAGGTATATCAGGGGTCGGACTTGGTGGTCGTCGTCTTCTTTTTATATCTTTTGTGATTTGTTTTATGTCAGGTCTGACTTTGCCTTCCCTGATGAATTTTTTACTAGATTCTACTATGTTAGAGCCAACAATTTTACTCTGTTCTTCATCAAACTTGCCTGATTTTACATAGTTGGCTAATTTAGAAAAGCTAAAATTAGTCTTTATTTCTAATTTCATCTGCAAATTCCTTTCCTAATTCTTTAGCGTTCATATAGCGAGGTATATTTTCTACAACTACCTTTTCTGCGAATAGTTCTGCCCATTCTCTTGGGTTTTCTATAATTCTTGCAACATTGCCTTCAAATTCTATATCAAACTTGTTCAGGCTCTTGAGTTTCTTGGCGTACTCTATCAAAGATTGAGAGTTTTTCGTTTTTCTGCTTGTTTTCTTCGATGATGGCATCTGCTTCCTCTATTGTTAAGTCTTTGTTGTATTCTACAAGCAGCTTTCCTTGTGTTACTAGGTTATTGGCTAGCCTGTGATTATCTAAGTCTATTTGATCTCTTACTGATTTTGGATACTCTGGCTCATTAAAGTCTAAATTAAGTTCTTCAGGTAATTTAATGCCATTATATCCAGCTATTGCTTTTTCTACTTCATATAAGTCATGCTCATACATATTCCAAAGCTCTAAATCGTCTTGATAGTCCTCAAATCTTTCTAAATCTTTAATTTTTAATGCAATACCTGATGGTGTTTCGCCTCCATCTTGTGCAAACTGAACATATAAGTGATTGTTTTGAGCTACTAAGTCTATTTGGAACTTAACATTCTCAATTACACTCTCAATGTTTCCTGATGGAGAGACAATACCAAAACTAGCACCTTCAGGCAAGTCTAATATAGTATCAGAGCCTGCTCTTTCCAAAGCTTTATCCCCATTTAAACCTGTAATGAATGGTTGTCCAAACATTTGGAATCTTAACCCTAATTGAAGCTCAGTCATAGTGATATTTACTTGCTCATTGCAGCTCATTACATCTGTAGCACCTTCTACGAAGAAAGAATCTATCAATTCTTCTTTGTGAGTGAATAAAAATGGAATAACTCCATATCCATGCTCATATTCATTCATTATATTACCATTCTCATCATAATGTACATATATCTGAGAATCCCAATAGGCATATTGAAGCTTATCGGTAACAGAAGGGTCGTCTGCCCCTGAAAGAATTGGATATGTTATTGCTGCTGGGACAAAAGGGTTATTATCATCAAAATGTGCAGAAAAGTAATAAACAGGGCGATAATCAAAACAAGGCGTTGTTAAATCATCTCGGTATATTACCTGTGTGGCTATTGTACCACATAATCGTGTCATTCTCTCTACGTGCTTTAGTCTAGCATCTTTTTTACGAGTGAGCAAAGCATACTGCTCATCCATATTCCTAGATGCACCCACTGTGTAGATTCTTGACATCTTATTTACAAATCTTCTTGTGAAATTTGCACTATATAGAGGGATTTCTCTAAAAGCATCTGCAGAAAAATAATCTCCTATATATTTGTCGGTTTCTGTCCCTGTATAATAGTCAAGAAGCTTCCTAGTTTCCATCCTTCTAGCTCTTTCTATTTGCAGCTTCGCTTCTTTTATGGATTCTTGTATAATTTGTTCTACTGTCATCTTTTTACCATCCTTATGTCTCTATTTTTAATTGGAAATTGATTTACAAAGAAATATCTAAGCATATCAGTACCGTGATCGTGTTTTCCGTCTTTAATTGGTTCTGGCTTTAAATCTTTACCTTCTTTTGCTTCAGGGTAACGATAATTCTCTAAATCTATCGCCATATTCGTACATTTCTTATCTAAATGGAAAAATCTCTCGCCTTGAGCATTTTCCATAAATCCTCTAACATGACTTATTCCTGAAGCTATACTTCGAGATGTTTTATCTCTCACACTATGAACTTGTATGCCATGTCTTCTAAAAATTTCTATATCTCCTAATCCTGATTGTCCTTGAGCTTGATGTCCTGCAGGATCGCCATAATACTTTCTAACTGCATATGGTTTTGACTTGATTCTCTCAACTAACTCATCTGTTTTAATATTGTGTTCGTGTAAAATCTCATCTATCATATTTATATGCCATACACCTTCAATCCTATAGATTTGAAACCAACCTACGGCTGGTTGCCTATAGCCGAAATCAATGGAGCAAAATGTGGGAAGATTTGGGTTATATGAAAAGTTGCCCATGTCGAGATTTCTATCAAACGGATATACCCGCCCCTCAAATGATGTAAACTGACTTCCATATTCTTGCTCATACAACTCCTTGGACATATTTCGCTTTCTTTCAAGTAAGAAAGAGTCACTCTCCCCGTCAGGGAAGGCATAATTGTTTTCCCAAGAAGGAGCTTGATGTGATTCCCATAAATCGTCAGTTTTCCCAAGGAGGTAAAGGTCATAAACCCAATTAAAACCCTCTGGAGTGGTAATAAAGATACATTTACCTTTTCTATCACTGAGAGTCGGAGATAAATACATATCCCATATTCGCCTTTTTACCTTAGCACACTCATCTATGATTAACAAATCAAGACCTTCTCCAACTAAAGAATCAGGATTATCGGCTGATTTAGCTTCTACTACAGTACCCCATTTGAACTTTATATATCTATCTTTTTCGGATGCCCTTATAATATCATTGGCTCTACCTACTACCATCTTTTGCCATACTTCCCTAAACATTAAATCGGCTTTTTCGTAGGATAAACCAACCATCCATATTCTTTTGTTGGGTTGAGAAGCAATATATGTAGCTTCCATTGCAGAAGCAGTTGTCTTCCCAAATCTTCGACCACAAACCATTACAAAAAATCGTGCAGTCTCCTTAGTAGGATAATGCAACTTTGTTTGCCCATTATGAGGCTCATAACTCATAAAATCAAACCATTTTTTCTTATATTGAAATTGCTTTGTCATCAAATACTTGCAAAATACAAGTATATTAATTTAAGTTATAGTTATGGTATTATGCAACATATTGCATTTTGACCACATTTTTACACAACATATAGGAGGGCAGCATGTCCGAAGAAACAAAAGTAGCAACCGAAACAGCGAGTGAGGAAACTACACAAGAAACCACTAATGACTCGACTGACAATAGTGCGTTAATTGCAGAAAGCAAAAAGTATAGAAAAAGGTCGCAGGAAGCTGAAGCTCGATTAGCTAAACTTGAAGCTCAACTTAAAAACGCAGAAGATGCTAAATTGAAAGAGAAAGAAGATTTTAAGACTTTATATGAAAAAGTCGCTTCTGAAAATGAATCTTTGGCTGCTAATTCTGAAAAGTGGTCTAAATATGAAGAAGCTAAAAGAGTGTCATTAATTGAACAGCATCCTGAAGATGATAGAGAAGCTCTAATGGGATTACCACTAGACACTCTTGAATATGTTACAAGTAAAATTAACTCTAGCAAGGCAAATGCCCCAGAGGTCGTTGGGAATCCTAGGTCTAATCACAAACAGGTAAATGCAGATTGGACTAAAATGGATGAACGTGAAAGACGAGCTAATTGGGATAATATTGTTGCCTCTGCTAAGAATAAAAATTAATTCCCAATAGGGAGAAGGAGTAAAAAATGGCAATAACAGGTGGAATGCTAGGTGCTGCTCACACAACTTCAACTGCTGATGATTTCGTACCAGAGTTGTGGAGTGATGGCATCTATAGATATTTTGAAAGAGGAACAATCTTTAAGAATTTAATTGAAGATTATTCTTCTTTAGTAAAAGGTAGTGGAGATATAGTTAATATCCCTCAAATTGATTTTGATGCTTCATCAGATAAAGCTGCTAATACATTAGTAACTTATGATGCTACTGCTACAACAGTAACTCAATTAGCAATAGACAAGCATAAGTATAATGCAATGTTATTCGAAGATGTATTACTTATACAATCAAACGCTGATTTAGTCTCAAAATACACTCAAATGTTTGGTGAAGCTCTTGCAAGAGCTGTAGATGCTGATATATGGGCAGAATTAGATGGCGTTAATGAAGGGGCTACTCTTGGTACTGATGATGTAATGTTGGCTGCAGAGTTTCAAGCTGCATTAGCTAATTTAGGCGAGAATGATGTTCCTTACATGGATGGTGATTGTTCTTTCGTTGTTAATCCAACATTAGCAGCAGATATTATGGATCCAAATGCAGGTATCTCTAAGAATTTCTGGAGGTCAGATGCAAGTGGTAGTGGTACAGTTCTTACTGAAGGAGCTACAAAAGGCTTTATAGGTAAATTATTTGGCATTAATGTTTATATGTCAAATACAGTTGCTACAGCAGGGACAGCAATATCAGGAGCTATTTTTCATAAATCGGCTGCTGTATGTGCAGTTCAACAAGACGTGAGAGTTCAAGCAGAATACTCTATTGACGCTCTTGGAACTAAAGTGGTTGCTGACATGATATATGGTGCTAAGTTGATTGATAGCGCAAGCAACAAAAAAGGATATAAATTAACTAACGCTTCGTAATAGTTAATTGTTTTAAAGTTATATGGGGGTGGTTCGCTACCCCCATTATAATATAAAGGAAAATTAAATGGCTCAATATTGGTACAAGCAAGACAAAAGAATTAAAAGAATTTCAGAAGATGATAACGATAGAGATGTTATTAAGCAAGTTGCCGAATTAAAGGCAAATGGATATGTCAAGATTAAAGATAGACATAATCCTAGCGAACTTTATTATACAGCTCCAAAGCCTAAAGCTAAACCTAAAAAGAAATCTAAGGCAAAAAAGAAATGAAAGATTTAAGTAAAAAAGTTAGAGAGGGTGGAGTGCAAAAATTTAATAGTTCTCAATTAGGTATAAGTAGAAGTGGTAAAGGCGACTTCCCTAGATTTAATTATCAAAACGATAGACAGTATAAAGAAAACTATGATAAGATTGATTGGGGTAGGAAGAAGTGAAAGATTTATTAAACAGAATTAAACATCACGAAGGATATAGAAGTCGTGTATATAAATGCACAGAAGGCTATGATACTATTGGTTACGGCTTTGCTATTAAAGATTTAGAGATGGATGAGGATATAGCCGAAGAAATATTACTCCGAAAAGTAGAAAAATTAATTAAAAGAGTTAGATCAAAATTTGATTGGCTAGACTCCGTTCCTCGTGAGGTTCAAGGAGTATTAGTCGAAATGTCATATCAGATGGGATTGTCTGGTGTATCTAAGTTTAAAAAGGCTCTACACGCTATGCAAATGTTTCAATGGAAATTAGCTGCCACAGAGTTACTCGACTCCCGTTGGGCAAAACAAACACCTAATCGAGCTAAAGAATTAAGCGATATTATACGTTCTCTCTGATTTGCATAATCTATCCGTTGTAAGCTAAATTACAACACAAATATGAATAGAGATAATATAGTTTGTCCATCCTGCTACAATGTAGGATTGATAAAAAAAGGTTTCGACAGCAAGCATCGTCAAAGATGGAGGTGTAAGGTTTGTGAAAGAAAAACAATTACACCTATTGCAGATGAAAGTGAGTTAGAACTACTTACAGAAAATGTAAAGTTAGCCAAACAAAAGCAATCGGCTCAAGACCTTAATCGCATAGAGAGAAAAGCATTCCGAGAACACGCTAGAGTGGAAAATGCAGTTTCTAAGTATGCAAAAGAATTAAAGAAGCTTTTTGAAAAACACAGTTTAAGCGAACTGACAATTAAACATCGTTCTAGCAATAAAGCAGTAGGAGTTATTCAATTTAGTGATGTTCATTTTAATGAGTTAGTTGAAATGGAACACAACCGATATGACTTTACTGTAGCATCTCAAAGAATAAGAGATTTTATTGAAAAGGCGATAAAGTATTTTTCTACTGCAGGTGTAAAGAATGTTGTAGTAGCTCTTACAGGAGACCTATTAAATTCTGATAGAAGATTAGACGAACTCCTGGCTATGGCGACCAATAGGTCTAAGGCTACCTTTTTAGCAGTAGATATACTCCAACAGGGGATTCTTCATTTAAACAAACACTTTAACATTACGGTGCTAAGTGTTTCAGGTAACGAAAGCCGAGTTAAGAAGGATTGGGGATGGGGAGACTTAATTGCAACTGACAATTATGACTATACCATATTTAAAACTTTGGAGTATTTATTCAATGACTCGGCTGTAAAATTTATTGAGGGCGATCCTCTTGAGATGATAGTGGAAGTAGCAGGACAGAATTTATTATGTATGCACGGTAATGGCTCAATTAAAGCAGGAATAGAAACTTCAATCAACCAGATAGTTGGTCGGTATAAGATGAGAGGGATTGGGGTTGATTATGTTATATTTGGGCATATTCACTCTGCAAGAGTAGGAGACAATTTTAGTAGAAGTTCATCGTTAGTGGGAGCTAATGATTATTCAGAGAGAGCATTAAATCTATCAGGCAGAGCTTCACAAAATTGTTATATTTTTTACAATAATGGTAATAGAGACGGAATTAAGATAGACTTACAGAATACTATCGGTGAGGGTTACAATATAGATAATAGCCTTGCTAGCTATAACGCTAAATCAGCAGAGAAGCTAAACCAAGGCGAAACAGTATTTAGGATAATTGTATGATAGATTCATTAAAAACAGCGATAGGCAATCCCTCAACAGGTATATTATCTTCTTTTGGGGGAGTAGGTATATCGTTATTAGATATAGAAATTTGGCTAAGAATAGCAGGACTAACAGTTGGTTTGACAATAGCATTATTAAATCTCGTTTGTATGCTTACAAAGGGAAAATTTTGGTTTTGTAGAGATTAGGAGTAGATAATGGAGGAACAACTCCAACAAGAGCTTGAAGGATTATTAGGAAACTACCTTTGGCTTTTTATATCAGGACTCCTTTTCTTAATGTTCAAATCAACGATTGAATCGTTAGTCGAGGGAATGAAAGTATTCCTAGGAAAAGATTTAAATACAGATGATGTAGTTATATTAGACGGCAGACCTGCAAGGGTGGTTAGAGTCGGTATGTGGAAAACGATATTTTTCGTTTATGAGGTCGGAACTGCGAATGGAGAGCCTTACGTTAAAGGTGGCAACAAAGTTGCAATACAGAATGACCAACTAAAAGTGCATATCATAGAGAAACCATTACCTATGTTGGATTTGTCAAAGTGGAAAGGAAAGTAATGATACCAGCTTTACTTATAAAAGCAGTCTTACCTAAGGTTATTAAATTAGTTGCAAAACAGTTTAAATTAGATAAGATGGAAAGGATCATTAAATATATGGATGAGCCAAACGATGCAGATGTTCGCATTGATGAGCTTGAAAAGAAGATTAACAAACTAGAAAAAATAATAAAGGAGTAATTTATGTTTGATTCAATTTTAGGATTAGTAAGTAGTAACACAGGATTAATAGCAGGTGGTGGAACAGCAGCGATAGTTTTATGGGTATTAAAAAAAGTGCCTAATGACTATATTTGCGAAATGGTAGAAACAATGTTTTATGGATTAGGAAAAGCAATAACACTAGGGATGAGCAAGTGGAGTGTAACAAGAAAGTTTTGGAATAGTACGGTCGAGCCTTGGTTTATTGATTTATTTGATAATGTAGTTGGTGGAGCTGTAAGAGGGTTCATCAAAGGTTTAAGGGTAGATGGCTAATTTAACAACAGATAAAAATCTCGATAAACATCTAAGGGTTGTAAAGTCAGGGGGGGAAGATACCTCCCTTGAACTTGCTACTAGAGGGAATGGTGTTAATGTTGTTGGGGATTTTGAAGTATCAGGTAAATATAGTAGTATTTATTTAAAAGATTATGCTCCTATTAGAACTAACCAACGACTTGACCTTATTAGTGATGGTACTATTCTATTAGATACGGCTGGAGTTATAGTTTTAGATTCAGGGAATGGTAGATTTATAGCAAGAAAAGATGGTACAGAATTTAGTGCAGCTAATAGTGCTTATGCAGGGATGATTCTTGGATATACTTGTTTGCTAAATGATGCTGCTGATACAAGTTATTCTGTAACTACGTCTTTTGTAACGGTGGATTCAACTGCAAATTTAACATTTACTGCCCCTCCTAGTGGCAATGTTGAAATATTTGTAAGTGTTTTTTGTAAATGGGCTTCAAATAGATGGTTGCAATTTGGATTGTCTGATAATTCGACTTATAGTGCAATAGATGTTACTCATGAGCATTTTATTGGAGAAGGGGATGAAACAGATGAGATGCAGATAAATCATCAATGGGTAATAACAGGTTTAACAGCAGGGACATCTTACACATATTATTTAGGAGCAAAGGCAGAACAAGCAAGTAGGGTAACTTTATATTGGGGTGGGGATGCAACAGGAGAATATGCCCCTCTTATTATGAAAGCAACAGCATTACCAACAATAATTTATACAGGATAGGAGATTATGGCAGGACTAACAGGAAAAACAATAGCAAGTAACTATAAGTCCCTATTAAGGGTAGATGACGATTCCAATGGGGTAGATTCGTTTGCAGAAGTTGTAACTGATGGAGAGGGAACAGCATCTGCATTAAAATTATCAGACGATGTAGTTCATCTTGCTCCAAATCAACACAATACTACAGCAACATTTAAGGTATCTAATGCAGGTGGAACAGCATTATTAGCAGTAGATTCTACAAATAGTGTAGTTAAAGTCAATGCCAATCAAGATATAGCCAATACTCAGTATGCTTATTTTGGAGCTAATTATATAGATGTTTCTAGTTTTGCAGCTAACACACATTATCCAATTTCATTTATGGCTAGTAATGGGGGGGCATCTTTATCTAATGATGTAGATTTTGGCACATCAGATGTTCCAGATACATCATTTACTACTGCTGATACAGACACTCAGTATGCTTCTCAATTAGTTCCTATGATGTGGTATGTTCAAGACAATATTGCTATTGATGCAGTAACATCTATTGAAGGAGCAGATGCAGCAACAGGAGATACTACTCGTATGTTTCTGTATAGTTTTACTTTTAATAGTGCTTCTACGTCTTGCTTATCAGGTGGAGCATTATTGGCAAGAAATTCAGATGTTACTAATGCAGGTAATGAACAAGCATATAAATCTACTTGGTCAGTAACAGATACTGATGTAGATGCAGGGAAGGTTATTCTAGCATTTTTTAGGTCTGATAGTGTTAATTCAGATTATTCATTAAACATTACAATTAAATATCATTTAAGATAGGAGAAGTTATGGCAAGATTGACAGAAAGTTTATCATTAAAAACAGGCTTAGGGGATAGCTATGATTTTAGCTTATCTGAAGATTATAATGAGGTTTTTAATTTAAGGCAAGAAGTAGATAATAGTGATGCTTTTATTAAGCTGGTAGGCTCATCTAGTAGTATATCAGCTCAAAACTTACAAAATGTAAGAGCTATGGTTATTAAAAACCATGGGAAAGTAACATCAGAAGTTCAAATAAAGATTACAGAATTTAAAAACAATTCAAATGTAGATGATGCTAACTCAGTAGATTTAGGTGGTGGAGCAACAGTATCAAGATATGCTTCATTTTTATTAGGTTCAGGAGAATATATTTTTATGCCTAATGTAAGATGGGTTGGCTATAATGAGGCAGCATCAGGAGCAAATGCTAAACCTACTACAAGTGGAGCTTACCTATCATTAACGTCTGATTTAGAGGTTGATAGTGGGACATTGATTAATGATGCAGGAGTTGAAGCAGCTGATACAGAAATAACAGTAGATGATTCTGATTATTTTAGAATAGGAGATTTAATACAGCTTGGTGTTAATGATACAACTGCTACAAGAATAGAGGTTATGAGAGTAACAGCTATAGCGACACATACATTGACAGTAGAGAGAGCTTTACATGGAACATCTGCTGCTGATAAAGATGCACAGACAAATGCTACAAGTGGTGCAGTTGATGATGCTAAAGTGTATTTCCCTATATTTAATACTTATGGGGATTATAATGATTTTAGTGTAGTGCAAACTGATGCTTCAGGAAGATTTGGAGCTAGTAACTTTTTTGGATATGGTAGAGTAGCAGATTCTACTGCTGATGGGATAGTCCCAGGGTCAATCGCTGGGAAGTTTTATTCTCCAGGCTATCAGGCTTTTGGAATGAAGGGTATTACACCACAAACAAATTCAGGTTTAGCAGTAAGCACAGCCTATTACTTTACCATTGCAGTTGATGGTGGCTCTACTATAGAGATTACATTTACAAGTGATGGTTCAAATGTTAGGTTTGGTGGTACTACAGGAATTATTAGAAAAATACAGGATGCTTTAGATGTTCAATATTATACAGCAGGAAATTTATTTGAGAAAAAAGTCCACGTTGGTATTTTTGACGGAGATTTGAGATTTACATCAGGTCAGCATTTATCTACATCTGCAATAGCCTTAACAGCAGGAGCAAGTGGAGCATCAGCAGCTAATGAATTTTTTGATGCAGCCACAGGAAGAATCCCTGCTTCTCCAGCTGATGCAGTTGATGCAAAATTACCACCTGATACCATTATTGATGAAAATGGGATTACAATTCCAAATACAAGTGTATTCTTTTATGATGATGGACATTCAAATATTAGAGGTGCTGCGACAGGTACAATAAATTACAGCACAGGAGCCATAGATTTCGTGGGATTACCCAATGCAGAGTTTGCTATAACAGCTAATTATGATTCTGCTCATGGTGGTGGTACTAATGTTACGAGTAATTGCGAGAATGTAATTACCACTGTATCTGCTAGGTCTTGTAATAGTAAGATAAATTGTCCAATAGAAATTGTAGCGTTTAACTAATGCCTTATAAGAAAACAAAAGGGAAATTTAAAAGTCCATCAGGCAAGAAGATGAGCAAAAAGCAAGTTAATGCATATTATGGCAAGAAGAAAAAAGGGAGAAAATAGATGGCAACAGCACCTATATATTGCACACATAAAGAATTAAAAAGAGTATTTCCTCAATTAGATGAGTTTGACCAAAAATCTCCTATATATGGATGGGTAGAAGTAACAACAAACAAATATGCTGCTCACGATAGTGGAGTGGTAACCCAACTGTTTGCAGATGGCGAGGATTTAGGCTCAGCTCAATCTGCCCATACTGATTTGAATGTAGAAGGAGAGTGGTTTTATAACTCTGCAGAAGATGTATGTTATTATTATTCAGCTAGCACTCCTTTGGATAAATTAATGGAAGGTGGAGAAGAATTTACAGCAATGGTAACTCAATTTAGAACTGATGCTAGTAGATATTTAGATTCTCGCCTTGACCCTAATCTTCCAAGAGAACAATTAAAAGATAAGTCAGGCAATTTTGACTATATGATTATAAGGACAACTTCTTTAATTGCAGCAAGCTTTATGATTAAAACTACTAACCCCACATCTGAGATGGCAGCATCGTTCATGGAAGAAGTAGAAAAAAACATTACAGATATGAATAATGGAAATGCTGCTCTATCTTGGCAAAATACATCAGACGGTTCTAAAGGTGTGATTAGAGATGTTACCTACACAGGCACAGTTCGCCCTGTAGATACAAGAGGCAGATGGAATGGTACTTATGATTTAATTAAAGTAAAGATAGACACGACAGGTGGTGCTATTGGAACTGCCACATACTCAGTATGGGTTAAAGATGGCGATAAACTAGGAATGAACGAAGGAAGCCAAGTAGTTACTACTGAGATTATTAATGGCGATTATCAAACTTTATCAGGAGGTTTACAAATAAGATTCGCAGGAACAGATTTTGATTCTACTGCTACAGCTAATGATACTTGGGAAGTAGAAGTAACAGGCTTTGCAGAAGAAGTTGATTCTAGCTCACTTAAACCTATAAGATTAACTAGGAAATATCAATAATGGCAGTAACCTTCACAAATAATTGGAAAAACATACTTGACCAACTAAGGAAAGTGCTTAGAGATGAGTATAAAGGCTCTTTACCTGTCTATATAGGTTCAGAGGATAGTAACGCAGGAACGCAGTATATTCGCCTTGACCCTGTTGGTAGTGAATTAAGTGAATACAATATAACTTCTGAAACAAGAGAATTTACAGTAAATATTTATTATCTTTTTGGTGGGGCTAATGTTAAAAAGACTGCATTAGACCACGTTTTAAGATTTGTCTCAAGGACTGAGGCATTAATACACGATAATATGTCAATGGCGTTAGCAGATTCTTCAGATGCCTTTAATTGCAGGTTTGAATCTACTGACTTAAATACAGATGAGGATGAATCTACTTATGTAGTTCAATGGGTATGGAAGTGCCAACATCTAGGAAACGTAGGGTAAAGGAGTAATATGAAGATAAAATTAAAAAATGGAATAGTTTTGCCGAATAATTGGAAAGATTGTGGTTGTTCTGCTAAAGATTGGACAGACCTAAATAATGGAAAGTCAATAGAAGTAAATTCTATTCCAGAGTTAATAGAAGACAATGTAGATGTTGTCGAATCAGCATCTAAACCAAAAAAAGAAAAAGGAGATAAATAATGGCAACAGTAGCACACGCATTTTCTCCTAAAGAGTTTAAATGTTTCATCATATCTGATGCAACTAACGCTGGTTCAACAGGCATACATTCGTCAAATATGTTGCAATTAGATGTTGATTCAGTATCATACCCATCACTTAATGTTACGCAAGCATTAGATGTTAGAAGTGGCGTAGGAAATACTCTGAAGGATGAAGATTTTTTTCAAGATAATAAAATGAGAGTAGTTGAGTTAGGATTAGCAGGTACATTACATGATGATGTAGGGCATAGATTGCTTTTAGCTAATATTTGTGGAGCTGCACAAGCAGATGATACAAATCAAACGATTGCAAGTGGGCATAAAATAATCGCACAAAAATATGGAGCTGCCGTAACAAATAACGCATCATCATTAACTGTGGTTATACAGCCATCAGACGTAACTAATCAAACAGGGTTAGAATTTCCAGGTATGGTTGTAACTAACTTTACGATTTCGGCAGATGCTGGAACTGAGGGTGGTAGATATAAATTTTCTGCTACACTTCAATCAGGAAAAACTCCTGATTTAGCATCTACTGCTGCAGCTGGAAGTACCGTCTATGCAAATACTACAGGTACAACTTTAGCTTCTGCAAGTGGAATTAAAGTTTTTGCTCTTGATGCAGTATTAAATAGCTTCACTACTACGATAGATTATCCTGTTGTATTTTCAGGAATTACAAGCACAGGCTATGAAGTAGTAAGCAGAGGGGCAGAATGCTCTGTAACTCACGATTGCCAGATTAAATATGATGGCAATACCAAAGGCTTAGTAAATTCATTTGATACGCAAACTGCTGCATTGGCAGAAAATATGTTTATCGTTACAAACAATGGGAACTTTGGTATAGATACAGCTAATGGCGTATTGACTAACGTAGCATATTCAGAAGGCGATATAATGATGCTTGATGTTTCAATCAAAGCTGTTGATGATGGAACTGATGAGCTTCTTATAGTTGATTTAAGTGATTAATAATAAATAAGAGGATATATGAATATCAAACTAGAAACAGGTCGTAAGTTAAAAATAAAAGATGTATCTCTTGATGAGAGAGATGAATTGCTAGATAGTGTGCAGTATGAAATGGACTCCAAAGGAAAAATAAAAGGAGTTAAGATGATGAATACTACTGTTACTAAATGGTTGAGAATGGGAATTGATGGAGATACATCAGATAAGTTTTTAAAAACCCTCACATTTGAAGAAAGAGTAGAAATCTTTACAAAAATGCAAGAAAGTATTATGGTGGGGGAAGGGAAAGCCTCCGACTAGAGTTAAATATACACTTTGACGGTTGTGGAGGCTGTCAGTATCATAGTTACCCTTATAAGGCTGAAGTTCCTATCTTGATTGAAGGTAAGCGTGAAAAACGTGAATTTACCTGTGATGAAGATGTTTGGCAAATAATTGATCTCTTAATTGAAGAAACAAAAGAGGTTAATTTGGAAGGAAAGGATTTTGACGTTGCACGTTCAATAATTGCTCAAATTCCATTCTTTGCTTGTAGGAATATTGTGTATTCCAAAGAGTGTCAGAAAGATATTCAAAAATATATTTATTGTAAAGAATTTGGAGTTTCCCCTTACAAAGGAAGTTTTGATAAACATCCTTCAAGGTGGATAGATAAAAGTTTTATAATTAAAAAGGCGTTAGCTAAAAAAGAGAACGCACAGATAGAAAAGGCTAAAAAGAATGGCTAATCAAATATTAATAAAGTTTAAACCTGAAGGTCATAAAGAGTTAATTAAAGCTATAAATTTACTTTCTACTGCACAAAAAAAATTAACTAATAGTGTAAATAAAGTTGAGAAAGCTAGTAATAAATTAGCTAAAAAAACAGGTGTTTTAAATGTTAATAATAAGAGGCTAGCTCAAACAAACGGAGCATTAGCAAATAGCTTTGCTACAATTCGTTCTAAAATGTTATTATGGTCTTTTGCTATGTCTCTAGGGATAAGGCAGATTTCTGAGATGGCTAAGAAAGCTGCTATATTGGAAGGTATGGAGAGAGCTTTCGGCACGCTTTCAGGTGGAGTTGATAATGCAACTATAGCTATTGATAAGCTTCGAGGGGCTACTGACAATACCATGTCTAACTTTGACTTGTTCCAGCAAGCAAACAATGCAATGATTCTTGGCGTAAGCAAAAATTCAGATGAGATGGCTGAAATGTTTGATATTGCACAGCGATTAGGTCATGCACTAGGCAGAGACACAAAATCTTCAGTTGAATCGCTTATCACAGGTATAGGTAGGCAATCTCGTCTTATGTTGGACAATATTGGAATTATTGTTAAAGCAGAAGAAGCTTATGAGTCTTATGCTCAAGCTTTAAATAAAACTGCAGATGATTTAACTGATGCTGAAAAAAAACAAGCATTTTTAACTGCCACAATGGAATCTGCAAGGAGAAAAGTTGCCAACATTGGGGAAGAAACGCATGATACTCGAACATCATTCCAACAACTTACAACTGCCACAGATAATTTAAAAGCTAGAATAGGTGAAACTGCTAGTGCTTTTGAGCCTCTCGTTAAAAGCATGACAAGCTTTATGGATGCTATTGATGAAGAAAAACTCGATAGGCTTGCACGAACATTACAGACTATAGTTGATATATTTAAAGGATTGGTAGGAGTTGCTATTGTTGCATTTTTAGCTGCATTGGTGTATTGGTTTGGAATATTAGCAGCAGCAGTTACTTTAGCTCAGCTTGCATTTGCTGCACTTGCTAGCACTTGGAAGCTGTGGTCAATCCCTTTAGCAGGAACTCTTATATATAAAATTATAGGCATAACTGATGAATCAAAAAAACTTGCTAGAACAGAAAGAGAATTAGCAACAGAACAAGCTGCTTTGAATCATGAATGGGAAATAGGCTTAGAAAGCATGGAGCCTTATGAGATGCAACTAGAGCATTTAGAGTATTTAAATCATCTCTACGGAGAGTCGGTTCACGATGCTACAGGAGCTATGTGGAGTTATACGATAGCACAAAAGATGATGAATGATTTTTATGGTCAAACTAAGCAGGCACAGATAGAGGCTATAGATGGCAATTTAGCATCTATAGATATTATCGCTTCTGAAATTGGATTAACTAGTGAGCTAGTAGCTATTCAAGATATGCTTATTGAGAGAAAGCTAAAGTTATTAGGATTAAATGAAAAAGGTAATAAAGGGCTAAAAAAACAATTAAAGATAAAAAAGACTGAAATAGAAATGATAACAGAAAGAGCTGTTATGTCTGGGAGGGCAGATGAAAATATTGCTAAATCAGCAATAAAAGCTGCAGGACAACAAATAAAAGCCTACATAGCGACTGCTACTGCAAAAGTTATGTTAGATAAATTAGTAACAATTCCACCACCTTGGAATTTAGCAGCAGCAGCTATGGCAGGAACAATAGTTGGAGCTTTAGCCCAAGGGGTTATAAATGCTGCAGTTAATCTAGTCCCAACATTTGAACAAGGTGGTATGGTTGGTGGCAGACGACATTCTCAAGGTGGTACTATGATTGAAGCCGAACAAGGAGAATTTGTTATGAGTCGCAATGCAGTAGATGCGATAGGCGTAGAGAATTTAAATAGAATGAACCAAGGTGGAGGAGGTGGAGTTAATATTACTTTCTCAGGTAATGTGATGAGCCAGGATTTTATAGAGCAAGAAGCAATACCACAAATCAAAGAAGCATTAAGACGTGGTGCTGATATAGGAGTTAGTTAATGGAACTCCCTGTAGTTTTTGAGCAAGATATACAATCAAAAGTTTTAAATATAACTACAAGAGTAGTGATAGGCGAAGATAATCCAATATACTTATCTACTCATAACCTTACTTTTGAAGGAAAATATTATAAACCTTATCTTCTATCTATCCCAAAAATGAAGGAATCCATTGATTATGAAAGTAGAAAATTTAAAATATCAAATGTTACTTTAAAAGTTTCAAATTATAAATACAATGGAGAGAGATTTTCTGATTCATTAAAGTCAAATCCTTTAATCAATGAAAAATCTGATATTTATTGGAATAGTCAAAGTGCTAATTCATCAGGAGATACTTTGCTTGTGTTCAGAGGATATGTTAGGAGAATATCGCATAATGATAGTCAAGTAACGATAGAGCTAGAGGATTTAACAGAAAAGACATTGCATAAGATGGTTCCTAGTGAAAGAACATCTGATTCTTTATCTGTAGGTAAAAAATATAGGGATGTGCCTATTCCTATGGCTTTTGGTGTATTGCATGATGCTCCTACTGTTTTAGATGCAGGTAATGTATTAAAGGCAGATTCAGATGAATCAATAATGCTTATAAATCAAAATTCTCCTCACTATGAGCAACATCTTGTATGGGGAGATATTACTGATTATACAGAAAATGATTATTCCCCTGTAAAAGTTTATGAAGGCAGCTCCATGCTGCATATATCTAAAGAGGTAGGATATGAATTAGCACATGAAGTAGATGATAATAATAATGTAACAGAATCTTCTCCTTTGGACCATACACAATTTTTAGATGAGTGGGATAGCTATGGTGCAGAGCAAAGTGGGACTTTAATATTAACCCCATTTCCTACAGGTTTTGCAGCTGACAGAAAACATTCACTCCAAGTGTATGGTTCATCAAAACCTAGCTCAATTACATGCCATCTTAGAGCTTCTAATAGTGTTGGAAACCATGATGGTATTAATTTTAGCACTGGCAACTATCAGGCAACTGCTGGATGGAACACACCTAATAGGTTTAGAGAAAAAGTTGTAGATAACCTGACAGATGATGATTATACGTTTAATACAATGGAATATTTGAATGGTGGGGATTTAATGCATGAATGGTCTGCTGATAATGGAAATCATTTTGATTATAATAATGCATTGAGCAATGGTGCAAATCAATTTTGGAATGAAGCAGCAAATTCTGCACAATCACTTATACAAGTACGATTTCCCTGGATACCTGAATATTCCATATCTAGCATGATGCATCCACTTTCAGTAGCACCTACACACTTAGCTATAAACAAAATACCAATTAATTGGCAGGATGATGAGAATATAGACCATCTCAACATCACCATATTAACAAGAACACAGCATCATATAAATGCATGGGCGTTAAGAGATAAAGCTGATTCATTAGGTACTGATAATACCTCCTATTATTATTTGGATGGTTATGCAATGGAGGCTGATGGCTCTAATGGAGAATTTTTGCAAGATTTTAACAATATATTTCAATCTGTAATGGATGGTCAAGTTGATTCCCATCCTGATTATAGAGGTCGGGAATTTCCACTCAGCGATAAGCCAATTTCTTTGATAAATGTAAGAGCATTGTCAATCGACATATTTGAAGGTGGTCCATTTATAAGAATACGTAATGTGGCTTACCTTAACCCCAACCAACTTGATCCAAATGCTTCTGGTGATTACATTGTTATAGAGATTGGGGATTATATTGGAGCTGGAGGTCCATATGGTAGAGCATTTGAAGCTGGGATTGGTGGGGAATGGTCTGAAATTGATTTATTCCATAATGCTGATATTGAATTTTCAAAAGAGGCAGATTATTATTTAGAGATAACAGGAAGGAGAGAAGGTGGAAACCTTTTGCGAAATCCAATAGATATTTTGAAAAATATAGCAGTTGATGAACTGGGGATAGAAGATATAGATGGAGATTCTTATGATATAGCAAAAACAATTCATAGTGATTTAAAATTTGACTTTTCTGTTACTGAAGAAATTAAATCAAAAGATTTATTTGAGGATATATCAAAATCTACTTTGTGCTATCCATATTTTAACAATCAAGGAGAATTGTCATTTTCATCTTATAAGCCTAGCTATACAACAGATGATTATTATGC
>VTLG01013235.1_pt1 | contig 20319 bp, 37 predicted proteins | sample 4694571 | NCBI WGS metagenome assembly VTLG01 (sample SAMN12604809, study PRJNA352737) | marine metagenome | biome: ENVO:00000447; feature: ENVO:00000209|ENVO:00000569|ENVO:01000036; material: ENVO:00002151; isolation source: viral sequences binned using virsorter ... | reverse complement strand
AGCCATTTGTACAAAAAGACACTTTTTCTAGAGTAGTTTTTTTTTTTATTTTTATTTTTTTTACCATACATATACAGAATCTGTCACTTGCCTCTTTTTGGACACATTTTGGTCAGATTTGTGCCTCTTTTATTCACCCATTTTCTCCGTTGAATAGGATAGCCGTTGTCCCTGCACCATTGGTCGTGAATCTTCCTTATGAGTTGTGATTCTTGGCGTACACCGCCCCAGTTATTCTTCATTTTTTAATCAGGTAATCTCCAAATCGTCCCTTCCAGCCCCATGATCCGTGGTGCGTGGTCTCTGAGTCGAGATTCGCGTAGATACGAAACCCGTTGTCAGTAGCTAGTTCACAGAAGGACAGATCCTCGCCCTTCCACTCACCGGTCTCAAGATTAAACGTCGTATCCCAAAAATTATACATGTACTTATCGATGGCATCTTCAGTGGCTCCTATTTCCTTGTTCATTTTATCCCGAGTAGGCTTATCGAATCGTATCTTCAAATCAGGTCGCTTCTTCATTAACCCTTCATAAACTCTTCGATGTATTAACATGCATCCCGCAGGACCTTCCTCTATCTCCACAATGTCCCAGGGTAATATCTTTATATCATTTCTATCTTTAAACTTAACAGCAAACTCCTTTACCTCTGGCTTATTCTTAACTCGATAAGGAGTACATATTATATCTTTTCGAGGCACTAACATTCTCATGATCGCTTCTGGTTTAAACTCTACGTCCGCATCGACAAAGAGCATGTACTCGAAACCTGAGTTCAGAAAGCCTGCGGTCAATAGATTTCGTCCATGTGTTACAAGAGATGTCTTGACGGACTTAAACTTACACTCGACGCCATGTTTACCTAACGTACTAAATGTATCAATCAATGAGACACACGTCTCGATTCTCATCATATCATAACACGGTGTTGCTACGTAGACTTTAGGTTTTGTCGTTTTCAAATTCCTCCAGCAGTTGATTAGAATTCACCTTCGCTCTTTCTTTCTCGTCGAATATCAATTCATGATAGTGGTCCAATCGTTTTAAAAACTTATGTTTCCACGACCTTAATTCAGCCCCGGAAACCTTGAACTCTTGGTAATATAGGTCAGGAGTACATACCATTATTACGCCCTGTTGAATGTTAGAATCGTAATATGCATCGTGAGCCATGGCGTACGCTGCAATTTGTATATAATAATCTTCTATCCATTCTTCTTTCTTCGGTCGATTGGCTTGCTTGAAATCTACAATAGTTTCAAGATCATTATGTAGACATACGAGATCAGTACTCCCAGCATACAGCCCAGGATAGTGTAGCATAACTTCTGAACCATAGTATTCCGAAATAGGCGTAAGACCGATTTCAATAATTTTTTGGGCCATGGGCTTCGCCTCGCATCCGATTGGCGTAAGATCATCGTACCCAACTCCTTGAATATGAGACTCAAGGAATTTGTGCATACTAGTCCCTCGCTTTGAAGATAGATTCTTAATTGATTCTGCTTTGTCATGTCCAACTTTATTTTTCCAGGCCGTTAAATACTCTTGATTCTTTGTCTTTGCAAGAACTGTTGTAACGCTCGGAAGTCGCACACCAGCGAAGTCATAAAATCGAGTTCCCGTATCTACGTCTGTAATTTGTTTTCCTTGTATATAGCTGTATTTATTAGATTTTTTTAGGGTCATACAATTTATATTTTAATGTTAATTCTTCTCCTTCTTCTATATCTTCAAGAGTCATAATACTCCACTTATCAAATCCAGGCTTCACTCTAATTTGAGATCGTTGACAATTTGGTTCATCAGCATGATTAATAAATCCTCCTAAAGGAGTTCTAATATATTCTCCATCAATTCTATAATGAGAAATACCTAACGTGGTTCCCATCACTAATCGTCTCGTGGTAAATAATCCCTGGCCCGCGATGCCTGAGTCGGCAACCACAATTCCTGAAGGAAGTGGTCGATATTGTTTTAATTTATCTAGATCGTGATATTCTTTTATATCTTTATCACTCATCATCTTTCACTCCAAATATTCTATTAAATTCTTCTCGATACATATCATTCGATGGTCTTGATACACCATCAAAAGCTTTACCCGCTTCTTTTCTAATTTTTTTTATATCTCTCGTTTTAACATCTTTGTCTCCTCGACCTGTCATGGGCTCAATATACCTTCTACCTTTTTTCATTCTAGATTCATCTTTCTTCTGTATTCCTCTAGACTAACTACTTTACCATCCATAAGATATTCTTCTGGTTCGTAGTAGTCTATAATCTGTTCTATCTTATGTAATTTTGTTTGAGCGAAAGGCCATAATTCTTTACAGACTTTTAACGCATCTCTGTGCGCAGCGCGCCAACGCCATTGTGGTTTGTATCCTTCTTGAACTTTTTTAGGTCCAAAAGCACCAACACCTGTTGTTTCCCATACCCATTCTAATACATGTCTATCAGTCATGGATATTTCCATTCTAATAACCATTACATTGTGAATAGGTTTGCCAGGTCTTTGATGTTTCTTCTGTCTAGTTTTTTTAAAATAAATAGAGCCTTCGCCATCAAACAACCCTGCTAGATACGCTGCATCATTAATTTCCATAAGTAAATATTAATCTAACAATACTTGTTGCTGGATTGAATTCTCCTCTGTTACTAGTGCAAGAACTTGTAAGTATTACGAGTACCGTGATCAACATCATCGTGCTCAACCATCGGGGGTTCATATACATAAAATTCTCCTTCCGAGTCACATTCCCAACACTGGTGAACGTGATCTTTTTTATCGACATGGACAACTTTAACATATCCATTGCCATTACACACGTCACAAATTGCTTTGTGTATTCTATATTTTTTTAATTTTACCATTTAATTTTTTCGCCTTCTCATTTGTTAACGCTTCAATTGTTTTGCTTATAGATAATTTTGCATCTGGCAATAAAACCTTCGACAAAGCAATCAATGTCTTGTATGTATCGTGAGTTAGAGAAACATTTCGGTATTTTGTTATATCAGTCATAGTTCCTTTCATTTATTAATGATGATAATATAGGAGATTAATTTTTAAAGTCAATGAAAATAATTTTAATAATGTTGGTGTGCTCTTTTACATCAGGCACATGTACGCCACCCCTAGTTATTGATGAAAAATTTGAGGACATGTACACTTGTCTTCTTAGAGGATATGAAGAATCTACTAGGATGACTATGGAGGTTGGTAGAGAAGAGATTAATGGAAAAGGACTTTTTACAAGATTTGCGTGCAGAGAAGTACCCGAAGCTAGCATTTGACAATGTGGCAAAAATGTGTTAAGCGAAATTTCTTACCTTTAATACCTATTCTATCATTCTCTCTTTAGGATAGGTACGTTAGCATGAATAAACTTAATACTATCATAAATCCAAGACTCATAAATACTATTAAAAAGAAATTATTCACAAATAAATCCTTGCCAGGTCCCTGATCCGTCATTCAAAAGCCATGCATTTTGTTCATTATTGTATGTTGCAAGTTCTATTCTCATTTTATCTCCATGCTCAAAACAATCATGTACTGTGCCTTCGAAGGGAAATGATGGTAGACTTAACTCTCCATTTATCAGGAGAAGTATTAATAATATCTCTTTGACCATATGTTTTTTCTACTAGTTTATACCATTCATTTTTGTATTTAGGGTCTTTGGTTTTATTCCAAAGATTAGCTATCTGATCTATTTTCCTTTGCATCATACTTTCTCGTACCCCAGTTTATTATTTTTTTAATTCCTGGAGTCTTTACTTCTATTGTAACACCATAACGATGCCATGATTTTTTCATTAAATTTAATTCTAACATTAAATCAGACCATTGTTTGGTTGATGCTCCTTTAGCGGTTATAATTGCCTTTTTCATTGCATAAACTCTGGTGTTCCGCGGTTCGTGTACCGTGCAAAACGTTTCTTGTCGCCTACATAATAGTTACGATAAGATTGTACGTAGTCATCGGTTTTGTATTCATCTGGCATACATGTTGGTGGATCGGTCATTTTAACATAATCACCATCACAAATATCATATAAATCATAAATTACTGATTGTGTTTTATGAACTTTATTATATCGTTTAGTGTATTCATTACATAATTCAAATGCATGAATGATAGCCCATGCATAGTTATGTGGTGATTTACTTACCCATAACGTCATAGGATGATTAGGATAAGCTGATTTATAGCCTATATCATGACCCTGAGCACGTGCCGCAGTAGATAGCATCTGTGCTGTCTCTAATATCATTTTAACAACATGCTTATCGCACTGCATCTGCGCAGCAATCTTAGGATCTTTATCTAAAAAGAATATGTTCATACTTTCGTTCTGTATATATAGGATATCAGAGGATAATTGTCAATGTTTTTTTTTCATTCTTTTTTCATGCTTATTTAAGCGCTTTTTATGTCTTCCAGGCCGTTTTCGTGGCTGGTCTTTCTTATAATTACTTACTCCATATAAGGGCTTTTTCTTAGCCATTTTTAGGTGCTTCGAATCTTATCTGTTCAGGATTATTCACGTGTGGAATGTATGAAATTTTACCGTTGATATGTTGTCTTAAATCTGTGCCACAAGTAATACATCTAAAACAATCTCGTGCAACCGACACTAGAAGTGTATCACAAGTGCAAGTAGGACATGTTCCATTAACTATTTCAGTCTTTATATTGATGTCGCCGAACATTAGTTACAGTTCATTTTATCCAGATCTACTGGTTTATCACCATAGATCCATATCCAAGATGAAATTTTAGTTCCTTCTTGTGTGTATGTACATTTAGGTCCCACTGCGACGCAGGAAGTAAATGCAAGTAATGATAGTATTAATAAAATTTTGTTCATTATTAATCCTACCCTTTAAAAGCACCTTTTAAATAACTTAAATCAGGATTTTTTTTTAATTTTCTCATTGTATCTTTATATATTTTATAAGACTTTGATTTTCTGTGTTCTCTTAATCCTTTAGCTATACCACTTCTAACGACAGGATCTTTTTCCATGACGCCTTTAATTTTTTTACCACCTTTGATAATTGCTCCCATTCCTTTAGTTATTATTGTCATTATTAATCCTTACTAAAAGCACCTTTTAAATAACTTAAATCATGAGGTATTTTTTTACTTTTTATACCAATAAATCCTTTTTTCTTCATGTCTTTTAATGCTTGAGCTGCGCCTTTTCTAAAATTGGGATCTGTGTTTTTAATACCTTTAGTTTTTTTACCACCTTTGATAATTGCTCCCATTCCTTTAGTTATTATTGTCATTAGTTTGTTAGGGGGTTAGACGTGGACACTTTAATTTCTTCTATTTGAACTTTTAGTAATTCAATTTCTTTAGCATTAACTAAAGATTTAGTGTGATCATGATTAACTGGATGTTCGTGTGAAGTATCTACGCTTTCTAATGCAGAAACTTTTTCTTGAAGAACTGCAATGCTACTTTCAATTGCTGAAGTGTCAACCACAACTTGTTCTCTAGCTTCTATTGCATCGAGTTTAGTTGTAATTTCTCCATACTTAACAAAGCCACCACCGATTGCAACGATTGCTGCTATAAGTGCAGCTATTCCTGCGAGTTGGTCTTTTAAATTAAATTTTTTATCAGCCATTAGACTTTTCCACCTCTAAAATATCTTCTCATGCCTGATCTCACGTCTGACTCTGGTTTTGGTTTAGATTTCCATTTTTCTGGAGATCCGTAGGATATATGGTCTTTCCAATTCTCTCCGTATTTTCTTTTTTTCGCTTTGATATATTCTTGTTTATCTTCTGGTTTATCTTTACCCATTTTTCAACATCTCCAGTTCCATTAAAAGCCTTTGTTTTTTAATATTAATTTCATTAAGTTTTCTAGCTTTGATTTCGATCTTATCATTTTGTATATAACTTGCAAGACTAGTATTTGGGTATATTTGTCTAAAATCAAAGATATTTAATTGATCTAAATATATGTCTTTTGGCTTATAAAACACTGCATTTTGATACATATCCAAAGATGCTTGCTCACTTGTCATAGCCTCCATTTTTATAATATTTTTGATAGCTAAATTTTTAGCAACATCTTTAATATCCTTGTCAACTTTATCCATTATTCTTGCAAGATTTTTGACGATAGCTTTTTTCTGTCGTATCTTTTTTTGTTTGGCAAGCTTCTTAGTCTGAACAGCGGATGCTGTAGTAGTCTCGCTAGTAGATTCCTCTTCTTGTGCTTCTTCTTCAAACGTTTCTTCATCCTCTGCTTCTACCATTTCTGTGGACTCTTCTTCAACTGCTTCTTCTTCAGCCATTTCAGTAGATTCTTCCTCTATCATCTCTTCTTCGGCCATTTCTGTAGGTTCTTCAGTCATTTCTTCTTCTTCAAATGTTTCAGTCATCATAGGCTCTTCTTCCACCATTTCTTCTTCTTGAAAAGTTTCAGTCATCATAGGCTCTTCTTCTATTACTTCTTCTTCAAATGTCTCCGTCGTGAACGTTTCCGTAGGTGAAAATTCCTCTTCTTCAGAAACCATCGGTAAGAATGTTGCAACGATTTCGTTTGTTTCTTCATATATTTCCTCCATTTCTGTGTCTGTAAATTCAAACATTGGACCATCTTCAAGTTCCATGCCTCCATCTTCCATAAAGAATTCTTCATCCATTTCCATGAAGAATTCCTCTACGAATTCTTCTGTAAATGTAAATGTTTCCATTTCCACTTCCATCTCAAACTGGGGTTCTTCATTAAAAGTAAAGGTTTCTTCCTCAAAGATAAATTCTTCCATATCTTCAAAAACTTCCTCTTGTAAATCTTCAAAAATCTCATTTATTTCATCTTGAATAGATTGATCAATAGGTTCTGATTGATAGGTAACTGTAAGAGACGGTTGTTTTAAGTCTACTGAATAGTGACTTGTGCTATTGGAAGTGTCTGTAAAATCATATCTTACATTAATGTCGAAGTCCGTTTGGGTGCTTCTAGATAAAGACAAAGTATCAGATCCAGATTGATAGCTACCACAGTTAATATAACCACAACCAGTAGAACTATATGTTCGAATTTGTGTTGTTGCTTCACCATCTGCTCCAGTTACTGTTACTTTTGAGGTGACTGTAGAGTTATAATTATTCCAATGCCAATATTTAAATGAGTGATTAGTAGTAAAACCATCTTGTAATTGTGCTTCTGTTAAATTCGCGTCGTCTTTTAAACTTACATCGTCAGACTTAATATATGTGTTATTAACGGCAGCAACAGTGCTATTGCCATGCCTTTGGGTAGCAGTGCCGGACCATCCTGTAGAAAAATCTTGACTAAGTAGATTACTTGTTGTTGTTTCTTCTGCTGAAGTCGTAAGGGTTAATATCGTCAGCAAAACGGTCAATAGCAAAATGCGCATATATAATAACTCCTATAAATATTGTTAACCAAATCATTTTTTCTTCATGTAGTGTTTTGAGGGTTCATAGTCCCATTTTTTACCGTGATGCCCTCTTAAATCTGCATACCACATTCTTAATTTTACTATCCATTTTAGTATAGGTCTAGGCATTATCTAACGTTTTTTAAATTTTTAAGATCTTCCATATCTTGTTCTTTGTCTATTTTTTCTAGTTCTTTAGTCATTTTAATTTCTTCTTCAATTCTTTTCTTTTCAGCTAAAGCTGCTTCTTCAGCTATTTCTTTTTCTTTTTTCTCTCGCTCCTTCATACGTTTTACGTAGATATCGTAATCTGGTCTTTCATGATCATACTTAGCCCAAAGTTTTTTAGCTTCTTTACCGATTTTACCATCAATTGGACATGGAGTGCCTGCTTGTATCATTGATTCAAACACACGCTCATCCTGGCAGAGAATTGCAACTGCTGCAACTTTCATACCAAAGTCATTTAGAATTCTTGCTAGTTTTAATCGTTCACAGTTTTTATCTATAACGTGTTTTCCACCAGATAGACCTAATCCAAAAGTCTGTATTCCTGCTGATATTCCAACGGCACACACGTCTTGTGTCATACTATTGTATGCTGGAGCTCCTGCTGATGGTGGTGAAGACCTTATATCTGAATTTGTAGTATTATTAGTTGTAGTTGTGGATTCAGATCCAGATTGATATGTAGTTTCTGTAGTTGATTCATACCCTCCTTCAATTGCTGTGTTAGATCCACTAACGTTGGTTTGTGTAGTGTCTCCCCAGGCTTTTGGTCCACCAAATAAAGCTAACAGTGTGATTAGTATAATTAATATTCCTGTAAAATAATAATTCACTTTACCTCCTATTGACACGATTCGCATTCTCCAGTCTCATCAATAACAAGACCTTCTGGTTCGTCTTTTACTTCACGACATTTACAATTTTCACAAGTGCATGCTCCGTACACATCTCCATGAATATCACCGTCACAATGACATTCGCAATTACAGTTTTTACATCTCTTGGTCATTTAGATGCCTCAACACAAATAGGGCAAGACTTTTTAAATCTTGAGTGTGTGTTACATTTAATTTTTTCAGGTTCAGCAGTAACAGTTTCTTTTATTACTTCTGGTTCAGGTTTTTTCTTTAATATAATTGGCTCTTCACATTTACAAAATTTACCAAAAACTTTTTCTATTAAAGATTTTATCCATTTAATCATTTTTCTTTTCCTCAATATCATAGAAGTACTTATCAGTATCTTCCGTTTTCCATTTACCTGAGTCTTCTACTTCCCAGTCTGAAGTTTGAACCTTCCAATCTGGAACTTCGTCTCTCACTGTAAATGACGTTATGTCCCACAGGATACGATTGTTAGGTTGTGCTGCATAATTTCCATTCTCTAGAGCGAGAATGTGTGCGCATTTATGTTCATGCGGAATTTCTGAATGATCAGTATCTACTATATTACTCTCTGGGTGCGCCCAGTCAACTGTAAATAAATATTTTCCTCTGTGCCATTTTTTATCCTTACCCCAGTATTTTCCGTTACTTCCGTTGATTAAGTCCCAACTAGTAACAGCAGGATAATAGCTAAAGCAATTCCAAAGCTCCAGCTCATCAAGTCGCATCCTAGGAACTTGATTAACTTCAAATCCTCTTTGAATGAAAGCAGAGATCGGTAACCGATAGAATACAGCACCGTTTTCCATAATTGCATGAAAGAGTATAGCACTCCCTGCAATCGATGAAATACCAAATATAATGCAGTCCTCCACTTCTCCATGATGTTCTTTGAGATCATAGAGATATTCTCTCCTGATCTGTGAATACATCACAGGAATGTTTGCATTGAGATAGGCCATGCATAAATTATTTTATTAAAGCGATTATTGCGATAACGACTATAACTATAATAACAGATTTCTGTTTATTAGCTTTAGCCCATGTCATTACTGTTTTTAAATGATCCATAGTTTTCTCCTATTTTTCTTTTATTGTACCCCAATTGGGTCCAGATTCATAGTCTACTTTATTAGGAACTTCAAGAGAAACAGCGTCTTCCATAACATTTTTTATTAGTTTCGCGTGCTGTTCATCCTTGACAGATATATCTAATTCATCATGAACTTGTATATGTGGTATAATTCCTTCTTTATGTAGTTCTAACATTGCTTTCTTTGTCATGTCAGCTGCGCTTCCCTGAATTAATTTGTTTAATGCTTTGTAAGTAAATGCACGTTTGATCCCTGGTCCGTGTTCCCTGAGTGCTGCATCATGTGGCAATGCTTTATGAATTCCGAATTGATTTGGTTCCCATAAATGGAAGCGACAAAGACGACCTAACAAGGTTCTAATTTTTCCAGAATCTTCTGCACGACGCATTACGTTATCCATGAGTTGTTTTACAAATGGAACTTTAGAATGATACTGTCTAAATAATCCTTCAGCTTTCTCTTTGCTCACTCCTAGTTCTGCTTGTAATTTATTTTTTCCCATACCATAGAACAGACCAAGATTTATTGTCTTAGCCTGGTATCTAGGTATCTCTGCCATGTCTGCGACAATGTCATGAAAATCGGCATCGCCTTCACGATACGCTTCCAATACCTCGTCCACTCCATAGAGATTCTGTAAAGTTGCATAATGCACCACCAACCTAGGCTCTTGCTGAGAATAGTCAAAACAACCCCATGTATGGCCCTTCTCGGGTATAAATAACGACCTTATCCGTGGGCCGAGATCCTTGTTGCGTGCTGGAATTTGCTGTAAATTTGGATTACTGTAAGAAAATCTTCCAGTTACTGTTCCACCATTATCTCCTCGTAGCTGATTAATTTCTGCATGTATTCTTCCTTTGTATGAATGTTTTAATATGGTATCAATGAACGTGGTATGGGCTTTATTTATCTCACGAGCCCGGGCAATGTGTTTCACTAGTGGGTGGGGGTGATTCGCTAAAAAATTTTTAGTAAAGGAAGGTGCAGATGTTTTCTCGGTTCGGTCGTATTCTAAGTTCAGTTTATCAAAAACTTGTGCAATGGATCTTGCTGCCCATATTTGGGTATCTATTCCTGTTTCTTTTTTTACTTGGTGTAATGATTCTTTTTCTTGTTCAACTAATGTGGTTTTCAATTTGTGCGCTGCTTCCACATCGACGCGAACGCCTTTAAATTTCATATCAACTAGACACGGAAACAATTCTGTTTCCATATTCATAATTGAATTTATGTCTTGAAGATCAATTTCTTTTTTAAGTTCTTGCCAAAGGTCTAAAGTTATCTCAGCATCTTTTTCTGCGTATGCGCCAACATAAATGGCAGGTAGTTTATACATTTCTGCCTTGGCGTCAACACCCCAATCTTTTGCAGCAGCATATAAATCTGTTTCATTTTTTCCTTTTCCAGTGTATCTTTTACTGCAGTTGTTTAAGTCATAGCGCATTTGATTTTCATCAACCAAAGCCGACGCTATCATTGTGTCGACTATTTTACCGCTGATACTTAAACCTAACGCGCGTATCCAACAAACGTCATACATGGCGTTGTGAAATATCTTTGTGGCTGGTGTATTTAATACACCTTGAAACCATTTAAGAACTTTAGTTCTATCCATATTACCACCACCTTCATGAGCAATTGGGTAATAACCACACCAGTTTTTAACAGCCACAGCTATTCCGACAATTTCTCCTACTCCTACAACAGAACCAGAGCCTCTATTAATATTTAAATTAGGGTCTTTAGTTTCTAGGTCTATTGAAATTTCATCATATTTAGATAGATCTGGAAATTCTTCCGGTGGTAACCACTCTGTCTGTGGTTTAAAAAGTGGCATCTGCATCATTTATTTTTCTTCCATTTGTTATAGCCTTTAATCCATTCCTTGGCTTTACGTTCTTCTGTTTGTCTTTTTGCTTCTTTATAACATTCTGCTAACTCTTTTTTTTCTTTCTCGGCTTCTTCTAAAAAATCTTTGGGATAGTCGCGTTCAATAATCATATCGATGAAATGTTTTGCTTTTTCTAAATCTTGTTTTTTTCCTTTCAATCTGTGTCTTAAGATATATTTTATAACGCATCCTTCAGGATATAGCAACTCGTTTTCGATTACGAATTTACTTGGCTGAATTTTAAAATTCTGATAGTGTGTTCCGCCGATTTGTTTGTCGTATGGCTTCATATAATAAATCCTTTGTTATATTGTTTTGGTTCTATAATGTGCAAGTTTTCTTTTGTTCGTGTTGCACCTACATAAAATAATCTGTTTTCATCATCTGGATTTTTTTCATAAGTATCTAACGTTGTTTTAGTAAGATCAGTTAATAGCACTACATTTTGTGATTCTCCTCCTTTAGCTGCATGTATTGTGGATAATTCTATTCTTGGTTTTTTATTTAACTGTTCGCCGTTAGCTCTCATCTTTCTTAAATATTCTATTCGTCGTGAACCTGCATCATCGAATGCTTCAAACCAAACTTTTTTAGTTTTTAATCCAAAGTCTTTAGTGAGTTGATCTATTCCATAGAACGATCCTTTTGTCATTCCATACATCAAAGTCTTATCTCTATGATTAGGAGACATATATCCATAAATTTTTTCTATTTGTTTATAATTTAAAAGCTGTCCCTGTCTTAAATGTTCCCAGTTTGTAGCAGCTTCTTGAATATCTTTTTCGTAACTACGTTTATGCCGAGTTTCATAATATAGACCCTTACGATATAAAACATCTTCTATTTCTTTCAGCATGTGTTTAGTTCTAGCTAATACCAACCACTCACCAGAGGACATATCTACTGAATCAACATCAAAATGTCGATGTAAACTTCCTTCATTAGTTTTAGGCTGCCATGTTTTATTAATTCGATGTTTAATTCTATTTATAATTCCCATTGCCAATTGATGAATCTTAATGGGTATTCTATGTGATTGTATCAATGGAAGATTAATCATTTGATCTTGTAAAGCTATGAAAGAATCTACATCAGCACCAGCCCATTTAAAGATAGCTTGATCATCATCCCCTGCAATAAAAGTATCTTCTGTTTTATTCCAAATAGTTTTTGTCATATCCCATTGCATTAAAGACAAGTCTTGTGCTTCATCAATAAAGATTACATCAAATTTGGGAGATAGATCGGACTTAATAAAATTTAAAATCATGTCATTAAAATCTATTAAGTTATATTCTTTTTTATATCTTTTTAGTTCGTTATAAATAATGTCTAATTTATCTAGTTCTAAATCTTGTGTGTGTTCTCTTCGATTGTATTGTTGTTCAGGTGTAATGTTTCTGAGTTGTGCTAGTTGTATAATTTGTAAATACTCACTATCAGAAGTAAATATACCGTGGTCTTCTTGATGTTCCGCATAAGAAACTGGAAATCCCAGCTTTTTCCCAAGATCTTTATAGTGTCTTGATTGCATGACTTGATCTTTTTTAAGTCCTAATTTTCTAAATGCTAGTGAGTGTAGTGTTCTAAAGTATGGAAGATCATCTTCAGTTAAGTTAAATTTTTTAATTGCTTCATCTCTGGCGTGGTAGGCAGCTTTCTGTGTGAAAGCAAAATAACCAATTCTATCAGGATCAGTTTCTTTTAAATAATCATCTACTTTATTTAATAATGTAGTTGTCTTGCCAGTTCCTGGTGGTCCCAATACTATTGTTTTCAAAATACATCCTTTGGCTTCAGTTCTTTTTGAACATAATCTTCTTTTTTCTTATCAAATTGTTTTACTGTAAAAACAGAAATTCTTTCTTTACCCACTCTTTTTTTATCATCACAACTACAGTAATCTTTCAACATTTGAGCTGTACGTTGATAGTTTATATCCCATCTTTGTCGTACTAAAAATTTACTATAAAACATACTAAAAACAAAATGATGATAGCCATCATTGGTCCACACTCCACCTTTTTTAAGATCGGTAACATCTGATCCAATATGCCTGTTTAAACAAAACTCTTCTAAATGATTTCTTAATTGATCTGCTGTTGTTACACCTTCCGGTGCTTCCACAGGTTCGTGATTCTTCATTAATGGGTTTATAATCATGTCCCAATCTTTGGGTTTCACTGTTGGTGGTTTAAAATCCAACTGCTCCATACATGCTTCCTGAAATAAACTTTGTTGTTTTAAAAACTTAACATTCTCCAGGTGTAGTCGTTCACCATCTACATTAAGATAGTAATATGGTTTTTCTAGTTTAATTTTTTGTAAATCAGTTAGTGCAGGAAATACTATTTCTTCTCCTATTCCAAACTTTCTACTTCTACATAATTTTTTATCACATAGATTACACATGGGAGTATCATTACATTTATAACCCCAATCTTTTTTATCGTGTTGTCTTTTGATTATGTCTACTTCTGATTCACTTAATGGACTTGTAGATGCTGCAATGTTAAACATTGTAATTCTACTCTTCCATTCTGCTGGCCATTTCTTTTTGGCATAAACACCATAATGAAATAACGCATTATTTCTTCCACCTTCTGGAATTTTGTTCATCGCCATAAGTTCTATACATGGGGGTGCATCTGAATATTCTGATTTAGGTCTTTCTATTTTAATTTTTGTGATATCCTGTTGTACATTGCGTTGGTACAATCCATAAAAGCCATCTAGACTAGCAGCATTTCCATTTTCAAGAAAGGCATATCTTGTTGTATCATCACCATTAAAGTATGGTAAGTTAAGGAAATTTCCTGTATCATCTTGCGATTTTAATTGAATTTGTTTTGGAAAGACTTCTGATCCGCCGTATCCTAGTAATGTTTTTATTTCTGTAAGTTTGTCTCTCATTCTTTCTGCTGATACCGACTCTGTGGTAAACAGAAAGACGTGTGCTCCTCCACTCTTTGATCTACACACCACCAGTGGTAGATTATAATTTTTTATTTTATCTATTAATTTTTTGTGATCAAATCCTGCATATGAATCTATATCTACACATCCCCATACACATTGATTATCCTCATTAATTGGAATAATTCCTAAACTTTGACTACCTTGTAAATGCATTCTCCAGAGATCATCTGTCACTGGCTGACGTACTACAAAAGATTGTCCTTTTACCTTAACACCATTCTCAGCTGGTGCACTTATTTTAGTACAACCATGGGCTCTTTCTAATCCTTTAAATATTTCTTTAAATCTATTCATAATTTTGTCTTGGGCGTTTCCACTCTCGCTTCCACGCCCAATCCTAGGAACCTAGCTTACGCTAGATGATTAATATGGTGAATCTTTTGATTCGTCAGATCCGTGTTTAACTTTCACTTGACCCTTGCTGTTTTTTTCAGCAAAGCTTTTAGCGATTTCGTAAACACCTTTATCTGTAACCGGACCAACTTTTGATACATCCCATCCAAACCATGTTCCTTTGTCATTTGACATTTGAACAGTTTTTAGATTATAAATGTGGCTGTATGTTGGCGGTGTGAATAAGCCGTTTTTACCTTGTAGCTTAAGACCCATCATAATTGAATTCCATTTACGACTAATCTTTAATTGAGTAGCCTTCATAGATATCAATGCTGTTGATGGACTTTTGCCCATAAGAATCACAAAGTGATTAGCAGTGTTTTCCAGATAATTACCATTAGGTAATCTATCCTTCCAAGATTTATCACGAGTAGTTGTACTCACGATATCACTGTCTGCACTGTGGATTGCTACAGGAGCATTTCCAGATTGACCTCTGTCTTGCCATTCGACATATTGTCTTTCATAATGGACAGGTATAACATTTATACCTTTTGCTCCATCATAAAGTTCTTTGGTCACACTGTTTACAATCATTCCAGGTTCTGCACCATTAATAAACTTAGAATTTTGTTTATTAACTTCTGGAGATAATTGTCCCAAAACTTTCAGAAATGGTAATGCAAGATCATCTTGCGTCATATTCTGAGAGCCTGCATTTGCATCAGCTTCGAATAAATTCGTAGCCAAAGCACCTGCTTCTTCTTTTCTTTGTACTTGGTTCATGTTTATTGTTTCCTTTTTATTGTTGTTTTATTTCCAACGAATACGTTGAAAAGTTCCGTCGGCATTTCTTTACCTGCCTCAATACGTTCACGGACTAACGCTTTAAGAGTCATGGGCTCAACCTTCAACTTTTGTGTTGGTTGAAACCCACGCTCTTGTGCAAGAACAGCATAATCAGCTGCCTTGTTATCTTCGTTGCGACCAAAAGATACGGATATCTCGTTTTTGATTATATCTCCTAGTCCATTATCACGAAGCCATTTAAACGCTGCATCTCTATTTGCTATAGTGATGTTGGCGCTATAATTTGGTTTAACATCTACGGAAGATCCATCCATAAGTTTAAGATGGGACAAACCCATCTCTGACATCATGGTTGGAATTACTTCTCCAGATATATATTCTAAATTTTTTTTCTTTTGTTTTAAATCTTCCTCATCTTTTTTTACTTCTTGATTAAGATTTTCCAATCTTTCAACTTGATCAGCTAAAGATTGAATATTTTCTGTCTTAGTTATAACCTTTGCTTGGTCCTCTTCAAAATTAATACTACTCATCTATCTCTCCTTTCTCGTATAAGTTAATTGTAATGGAATAATATTTTCTTTCTTGTTTATCCCACTTTAATAAGTTGTATTTGCCGTTAGTAATATCAGAAACTATAGAGCACGCAACTCCAATAATTGCAGGGTCTCCTGTTAATAATAAATAATCATTAGGTCTATAATTTTTTAAAGATTGTCTTAATTTAAAAATTAGTGGACCTGGAGAAAATATTATTTGTGAAAACTCTGGAAGTAAAAATTTAAAAACACCATATTCAGCTGCACCTAAAATATTGATTTTTGGATTGCCCGCTCTAGTACCCGGTATTTCTTGTATTACATACACAGTGGGTTGTCTGGTTTTTAAATCTTCGTACTTTATATTTTCTTTCATACTTGACAATATAGGTTCGAACTGTTACGTTGTCAACTAGAAAGAAGAAAAATTATGAAATATAAATTTAAAACAAAACCTTACGCACATCAAATTACTGCGTTAGAAAAATCGTGGAATAGAGAAACCTATGCTTATTTTATGGAAATGGGTACAGGTAAAACTAAAGTATTAATTGATAATGCTGCTATGCTTTATGATAAAGGCAAGATAGATGGCCTTTTAATCGTTGCGCCTAAAGGCGTTGTAGGCACATGGTATGATCAAGAACTTCCAACTCATTTACCAGATCATATAGAGAATGTGACTATATTGTGGCAAGCAAATATTACTAAAGGTCAACAAGAAAAATTAGATACATTATTTGAGACAGAAACTGCTCTTCATATTTTGATTATGAATGTTGAAGCATTAAGTACTACTAAGGGAACTGATTTTGCAGCAAAATTTATAAATAGCCACAATACTTTAATGGCAATAGATGAATCTACGACTATAAAAAACCCTAGTGCTAAACGAACTAAAAATATTTTAAATTTATCTACTAAAACTAAATATAGAAGAATAATGACAGGATCTCCTGTTACTAAAAATCCACTAGACTTATATAGTCAGTGTGAATTTTTAAGTCCGTGGTTATTGGACTTTACGTCTTTTTATGCATTCAGAAATAGATATGCTCTCATGAAAACAATACATGTTCGTGGACGATCTATACAGGTTGTGGATAAATTTCAAAATTTAAATGAGTTATCCGATCAATTAAAAGGATTTTCATACAGAGTGTTAAAAGAAGATTGTTTAGATTTACCAGAAAAAAATTGGACTAAAAGACAAATTATTTTAACACCTGACCAAAGAAAAATTTATAGTCAAATGAAAGAGACCGCTCTTGCTATGTTAAATGGTAAGCAAGCAACAACTATGACCGTGTTAACTCAATTAATGCGATTGCATCAAATTACATGTGGTCACTTTACAGCCGATGATGGTACTATTCAAAGAATTGCAAATAATAGAGTTAATGAGTTAATGGATGTATTATCTGAAATGGAAGGTAAGGCTATTATATGGGCGCATTATCAATGGGATATAAAAGACATTATTAAAGAAATTGTCAAGGTCCATGGTCCGGGATCCGTGGTTGATTATTATGGATTAACGCCACAAGACGAAAGACAGGGCAATATTAAGAAATTTCAGTCCGACCCTAGGTGCCGGTTTCTTGTTGGAACGCCCTCTACGGGCGGCTATGGGATAACTTTAACGGCTGCAAACACCGTAATTTACTATTCTAACGGATATGACCTAGAGAAGCGATTACAGTCAGAGGACCGTGCGCACCGAATTGGTCAAAAAAAGAATGTCACTTATGTGGATATTATTGCGGAAGACACGGTTGACGAAAAAATTGTCAAGGCTCTTCGAGATAAGATTAATGTTGCTTCTCAAGTATTAGGTGAAGAACTTAAATCATGGATTTAGTAGGACATACGCGTGAGGCGCGCAAAATTTCCTATTCCACTACTTTTCCACTTTGCCATTTCATTTCCGGAAGTCCATTGTCGTACCGTTTGCCATCGAATGTCAGAATTTGTTTTCTGTTAGATCCTTTTTCATTATACGACACGTGAATCCACCCTGCCTGTCCATCGTCGGGTTTGTAGAACTCGAGAATACATTGATCAAAGTCCACATTATTAGTCAGCCAATAAGCGACTTTAATATTAGGAACTCCGTTGATTTCGAAGTCACAAGCCTGGCCCTTCGCATGTTGCGACGTTTTTTTGCTGCCGATCGCTTCACACAGCGCCTCTGAGCGGTAGCCCGAGGACACCATAATAGGCTTGTCAAAATGCGCACGCACCGGTTCCAGTATTTCATAGCATACGTTTTCTAAATTTTTTATTTCACCTGCTCCTGGTGTATTGTCAATGCCTTTACGCGCAGCAACCATGCTACGTGTCATCTCTTCTAATGTAAAATGTTTTGATAGTCTCATATTCTCTCCCTATTTAGTATATCCTGATGAATCATACTTATCTTTAACAATTTTAACTATTCTAAATCTTGGTGGATCACTTGTTTTATCTTCTTCAATAATAGCATCTACCTCACCGCACTGCATACGAATATTTTCAGGATTTACCGATCTCTCAACCTGGCGCTTGGCCTTAAGGCAGGAGCTCATCTTCTGATCCTGAATGTATGTGTGCTCGATCAATCCTTGTTGGTAAAACATGCAAAGTACGATCACACCGCTAATGACTGTTTCCATTACCAAACTCCCTTTGTTTATCTTTTAATTTTTCTACATCTGATTGTAGCTTATCAACAGCTTTTTCTAAAGCTGAAATATTAACTTCATTATGTAACATACCATCAATTCTTTCCTGTTGCTTATCAGTTTGTTTATATAATTCTTCGATCAACATAAATTGTTCTGAATCAGCGGGGTAAGGATCCGAGCAAACCCCGAGGCCATTTTATTCTGAACTCTGAATTCATTTCGAGATCCTTCTCCATGATTTGTAGTTTAGTTGCGTGTGTATTTAATTTTTCTTGAATACCGAAAAAAGCCCAGGTCCCAATTGCTACGAGCGTGATGAGACTAGCCACCGTCTTCATAGGCATCTGAACTTTTGCTTCGTCTGATATTGATAGTGGTTGTTTAGACATTTTTTATGAAGCTAAGTGACTGATTAAAGTATAGATTAAAAAAGCCATGCCAGTAATCAGTGCTCCTGAACATGTCAATAATATCTTCTCAAGTCTTTTTACTCGCTCTTCTATTGAATGAATTTTTTTATGTGTTAATTTTTGCATGATTCGGCAAAGCTTTTCATGCGATTCAATCTTTTGTAAAGCGTTTGATTTAGCCATTAGGTTCTCCTTGCGATAACTTGTTCGCTTGGTGATAATAGAGCAGACTGTGTTCGTGTCAACCCTGTTTGTTGATTAATTTGTGGCATGCTTGCTACTAATTTCTTATCTGGCATTGGTGTTTTTAGTGGTGGTGCTTTTGCTTGTGGTGAACCAGGAAAAATCATGTTTCTTATTTTAGGAATGAATTTTTGTAATAAAGTAGGTTCTTTTTTAATTTTTCCTCTTTCATCGTAGACAACGTTTCCTTTGTCATTGGTTACTGCACCTTCTAGTTCAGGTTTATATCCTTCAGGAAAGAATTTTCTATCTTCCCATCTATCAAATACACTATCCAGTTTATCTTCAGGATAAATATCACTCTCTCTTACGTTCCAGATAAAATTATCACTTTTCTTTGTTTTATGTTTTGCAAGTTCTTTAATAGTTTGAACCTTAGTTTCAAATCTTGGTTTAGAATATGGAATTGGAGTAAAATATCCGTCAATTAAATTACCAGCCATTTTTTTATTCATTCCAGCTTCAATCATAATATCTTCTATTCTATCTTTACTTAAATCTAACATTCGTAAATCTTGAACAACCATGTACATATCTCTTTGTATTTTAAATGCTTCATCTTGCATGTTGTTATACTCATCAACCATTACAGAAGGTGGACGATCAATAAATCCTTTTGCTTTATAAAATTTTTCTGTTTCGTCGACCGCTCTTAAAAGTCTGTTAACATTAGATGTTCTCCATTTTAAATCTTTTTTAACATCAATTCTTATAATTCTAGTTCCAGTAAACAGAGCCATAAGCTCATCTTCAATTCTCATAGGTTGTCCTGCACCAGATACATCACCTTCGATTGCGCTTTTTAATTTCATTCCACTAGTAATCAAACCTGGACTAGCTCCTTTAACTATGTGAGCAAAAGCTTTATTGAATTTAACATCTAGATTATCCGTTGGTGAATAGATTTTAAATCCTTCAGCCGTTTGACCACTTCGACCACCCATTAAAAAGTCACCATGTAAAACATCTTGAATTCTTTCATAACCAATTGCTGGTGAAATGAAAGGCTGTAG
>VTLG01009743.1_pt1 | contig 20320 bp, 24 predicted proteins | sample 4694571 | NCBI WGS metagenome assembly VTLG01 (sample SAMN12604809, study PRJNA352737) | marine metagenome | biome: ENVO:00000447; feature: ENVO:00000209|ENVO:00000569|ENVO:01000036; material: ENVO:00002151; isolation source: viral sequences binned using virsorter ... | reverse complement strand
TTAATTAAGAAAGATGTACCACAATCAGTATGGAAAACATGGAATGAAGGTAATAAACCAACGATGGTTATATGCCGAACACATCAACTGCCTGAACATCGTCAATGGCGAGATGCATGGCAAATTAGAGATGATATAGAATTAGCAGCATAGGAGAAAAAATGAGTATTATTGTAGATAAAGATGGTAATAAAATTGATTCTAGTGTAGCTACATCAAAACCATCTGATAGACATTTTAGAAATGCTTGGGCAATTTCTGATAAAGTTATAGCTGAAGATATAACTAAAGCAAAAGAAATATTTAAAGACAAGATAAGACAAGTAAGAAAGCCTTTGTTAGAAGCTGAAGATGTAGTGTATATGAAAGCACTAGAAGCATCTAACAGTTCAGCACAAACTGCAAGTATTAATAAAAAGAAAACATTAAGAGATGCCCCTGCAGCAAGTGCAATTACTAATGCCGATACAATAACTAAATTAAAAGCTGCATGGGATAGTGATGTTTTAGGCACTAGTCCTTATAATTAAAAGGAAAGTTAAATGGCAATATCAAAAATAGGAACAAATTCAATAGATACTCTTACAAGTATTAATTTTGCAGCATCACAAACTGCTAGTGCAGATGCAAACACGTTGGATGATTATGAGGAAGGAACTTGGACAGCAACAATAACTTGTTTAACAAGTGGTACAGTTACACTTAATAGTAGTTATAATACTGGGCAATATACAAAAATTGGCAGGAATTGTTTTTTTCATTATTATATATTCACAAGTGCTATAAGCAGTCCTGCAGGTGCTTTAGCGTTTAACTTACCTTTTACAGCTATAAATAATGGACTGTATAACTGTTCTGTAAAATGTCAGATGGATGGTCTTGGGGGTACTGATGCAACAAGCCATCCTATAGGAAATGTTTGGGCACAGATAATAAATAATGCAGCTAAATTTAATATTTATGATTGGAGTGGCACAGCAGCATCAGCACCAGCTTCTAATTGGGCAGACATAGATGCATCTACAGGATTTCATATTTCAGGGCAATACGTAGTAGCCTAGATAAAGGAGAAACAATATGGCGAATGGTGATATAACTAAATCAATAGAATACGATAAAATAGAAGTTGTTAATATTTGGAACATCCAAGTTAGAAAAGCAACAATGATAATGGAAGAACAATCTGACGGAAGCAAGAAAGAAATATCTCGTGCTTTTCATCGTCATGTTTTAGTTCCTTTTGATTCTAAAAAAGGTTCTGATGGAAAATGGACACACACAGCGACTGACATAAGTGGAGAGGATGCATCTGTACAGGCAATAGCCAATGCAGCGTGGACTGATTCTGTTAAAGCTGACTATAAAACTTGGCAAGAAAGTCAACCATAAATAATGGAAATCTCACCTATACTTTTTTGGAATGGAATACTTACAGTTGTTATAGCCCCTGCTATATGGGTGTTTCGTAGTATGTTTATGGAAGTAAAACGATTGGATATACTTCTTAATAAAACACGAGAAGAGTATGCAAAGCGTGATGATGTTAAAGAAGATATGCATAACATTATGGATGCTATGCAAAGACTAGAAGATAAATTAGATAAGATATTAATAGGAAATAAATAGTATGGCTATGTTTAAAGGTTTTAAACCTCAAGCAATGCAAAAGATTGCAGGTAAAATGGGTTATCAAGGTAGTATGGAAAACTTTGATAATTACTTAGAACAGAATCCTGAAAAACAAAGAGAGATGATTGTATATCAAGATGCTGCAAAACAAATGGCTAGAGGTGGTGTTTTATATGCTAGAGAAGGAGCTCTTGCTAATCCATTAAGACCTGAATTAAATGAAGTAACTTTACGACCTACATATGGTGATTTCCAATCTACGGCTGGTACTTTTCGACCTATTCTTGGAATTAATCCTGCACCTGATGGCAGACCCGGTGGTCCAATTAAAACAAATTTAATAGGTGGGCAAGTACAACCAAGACAATTGTCACAAAGCTATGTGCCACCACAACAAAGTGCTGAAGGTAAAAAAATAGGACAAGTGGCTGCAGAAAGAATGCAAACACCGGGTCTACCTACAGGTGCAACAGTAACTCCTGTTGGAACAAAAATAGAACAAGCACAAACAGTTGATCCAAGAGCAGGTCAAATGCAAGGTGACATAGCTGTTGATCCTGCACTAGCTACAACAACAACTACTACACAGCCTACTGTTACACAAGCAAATGTAATGGATGTTGATCAAAGATCAGAACAAGTAGGTACAACCTTAGATGCTGTACAGACAGCACAAACAAATGAAGACGATCCTCGTGCTAAAGTTATAGCTGCACAACAAACTGCATCAAGTATAGGCAATTTAAATGCGGCACAAGGTAATGCTATTAAGATGGATAATCCTGTACAAAGAAGTATACAGGATGGTGAACTTATTACAGGTGTAGCAAATGCACAAACAGCATCACAGTTTACTGAACAGATACAAGCTGCAGAAACACAACCATCAGAACAGGCAACGGTACAAGGACAACTAGCAAGTTTAACATCTAACTTTGATGCTACTAATCCTCCTGCATGGGCTGCAGGTGCATTAAGAGGTGTACAGGCTGTAATGGCACAAAGAGGTTTAGGTGCTTCTAGTATTGCAGGACAGGCAATGGTTCAAGCTGCAATGGAGTCAGCATTACCTATAGCATCTGCTGATGCACAAACACAGGCAAGTTTTGAAGCACAAAATTTAAGTAACAGACAGTCTAGAGCAATGTTGGCTGCACAGCAACGTGCAACATTTATGGGTCAAGAGTTTGATCAAGCCTTTCAAGCTAGAGTACAAAATGCTAGTCGTATATCTGATATAGCTAACATGAACTTTACAGCAGAACAACAAGTAGCTTTAGAAAACTCTCGTACTGCAAATACAATGAATATGGCTAATTTAAATAATAGTCAAGCTATGATAATAGCAGAAGCATCTGCTTTAGCAAATATGGATATGTCTAATTTAAGTAATAGACAACAATCTGCTGTACAGAATGCACAGAACTTCTTACAGATGGATATGACTAATTTATCTAATCAACAACAAACAGACATGTTTAAAGCACAACAAAGAGTACAATCTTTGTTTACAGATCAGGCTGCTGTAAATGCATCAAGACAGTTTAATGCGACATCAGAAAATCAAGTAGATCAATTCTTTGCTAACCTTTCACAACAGGCATCACAATATAATGCATCACAATCTAATGCACAGGCACAGTTTAATGCAGGACAAGTTAATACAGTAGAAAGATTTAATGCTGAACTAAATAATCAACGTGATCAATTTAATGCAAACAACCAACTAGTAGTAGCACAAAACAATGCACAATGGCGAAGACAGATAGCTACTGCAGATACAGCTAGTGTAAATAGAGCTAATGAATTAAATGCTACTGCAGTGCTAGATATATCTAAACAATCATATGATAATCTTTGGCAGATGTATGGTGATAGCATGGAGTTTGCATGGAAGAGTGCTGAAGGTCAACTAGATAGAATGACTAAACTAGCTGTAGCACAATTAGATGCAGATACACAGGCACTAATAGCATCTAAACAAGCTGCATCAGGTGCAGGTCAGGCACTAGGTGGTCTAATAGGTACAATAGGTGGTGCATTAATTCAACACGGAACAGGTAATTTATTTGGGTAAAAGGATAAACAATGATTAATAACAGAGCAGTAGATATGTACGAAAAGTATATGCAAATGAATTTTGATAAACCTATGCCAAAAGGTAGAGGTTTGCTTACACCTATGAAAGCATTTAAAAAGAAAGAAGATAATGAACAACCTATACAGGTTGCACATAGAATTTTTAAAACGCTTGTTGAAGCAAGGAAAGAATTAAATGGACAAGATTGAACCAGAATTTGATGCTCCTATAGCAGGTATGTCTTTAACACACGAGTTAGGTGCAAGACCTTGGCAAAGCCCTGCACAGTATACTAACGTAGATGAAGTTATACAATACTATATAGAAAAATTTCAAATTGAAGATGCAGAAAAGTCTTTATTAGATGTTTTAGAGATGGGTGTGCCTGTAAGTATTATTGCTAATACATTACAGCTATCTTCTGTTATGGAAGGTGTTCATAGTATAGATACAGGTTTGTTAGTATTACCTGTGCTAATGGAACTTATAATGTATATAGGCGATAAAAATAAAGTTAAATATGATTCAGGTTTAAAACGAGGTAACACAGGTGTTAGAAACTCACTTGTTGCTAGAGCAATAAAAGAGTTTAAAGAAGAAGAAGGTAAAGAAGAACCTGCTAAAGAAAAACAGGTTATGGTAGAAGAACCAAAAGGTTTAATGGCAAGGAGAACAGAAAGTGGTATTTAGTAAAGATTTTGCATTAGGTGTAGTACAAGGATTTGCAACAAATGCAGATGCTTCTATGAGAACTTACTTAGCAGAAGATCGTGATTTAAGCACTAAACTTGCTGAAAAAAGAATAGATCGTGCTGAATCAGAATCATCACGTTGGCAACAAGAGTATACAGGTTACAAAAAAGATTTAGAAAAAATGCTTAATCAAGTTGGTGGCAATCCTGATGATTTACAATATATTTTAGATGAGCTAGGTTATGACCAAGGCAAAGATACAATTCAAAAAGTATATACTCAAGCAGAAGAACAAGGTGGTCCTTCAATACAAGATTATTTTAAGCTAAAACAAAGAATGGGTAACTCTGTTACTATAAATCAATTAGCAAGATATTATACAACTCCTGTTAATGTAGCAAAACTATCTAGTTATAAAGATTTAGGTGGTGGTTTTACTAAATTATTCGGTGGAGAAGATGCATTTCAAGATGCTATAAAAAGAAAAAGTTCAGGTGTTGATGAACTTCCGGGAATGAAAACATCTTTAGATGATATGCCTGAAGTTTCTTTACCTGAAATAGGATTAAAAAGGTATAAGCTAGGAACTTTAGCTGATCCAAAACAAGAAAAAATTAGATTACAGAGACTTGGTACAAAGGCTTTAGAAAATGGTAATTTTAATTTAGCAGGTGAGATAAAAACAGAACTAGACTCTAAGTTTACTTTAGCAGAACTAGAAACAAATAAAAATCAAGAAGTATCTGTTGCACAAAAAGAATCTATAAAAACAAGATTTTTATCATATATAAGTGATCAATATGGTTTAGGAGGTGCATATGAACAAGGAACTGGAGAATTTAGATTACCAAAAACTAACATTGCTATCTTTGAAGAAGCTACAGAAACTGCTTCAGATTTACAAATAGCAGCTGTTAAATATATCCAACAAGGTGTTCCTTACGAAGTAGTTATTGCTAAATTAGAAGAAGCTATTAGAAAAAATGCTACTCATGGTTATATAAAACCAACAGATGTAAATAATATGTTTGGCATTGGTCAAATAGGTTTAACAGGACCTACAGATAATGTAGGTTTAATGGACACTAATTTATTTACACAAGACCCTCTTGCTGCTTTAGATTTTTCATATTATCCACAATATGCTTCTATTACAGAAGATATAAAAAATGTATTAAACGATTTTCAAGCTACTAAAAAAACAGTTACAGATATTGAATTAGCTAAAGAACTTTTACAACAATTACAAGTTAGTGACGTAGATATATTAGTAATGTTAGATAAACTAGGTGTCAAATAGATGGCAAACCAACAAGTTGTAAATGGTCAATTTACACAGTATCATTTACAAAATCCTGAAAAACTAAATCAAGAATTTTTAATAAACAATAAAAATTTTCAAAGTGATGCTACTGCTTTTCTTATAGACCGTGCAGGTTATGAAGCTGACGATCTAAAAAACTCCCAAGATGTATATAACGGTTTTATGCAACATTTTCGTAGACAAAACGTAAATGAACTTACTGCTGTGCAAGATTTAATTTATGCTCAAAGCCAAACAGATGATAAAGGTCGTGCTAGAATGGGCAGACTAATGAATACGTTTGATCATATGGATGGTGAATTAGGATGGAAAGCTGCAGGTGATTATTTAGGTGGTGTCTTTACTGCACCTTCTACATATGCAGGTATATTTTCATTTGGTACTGCTAAAGCAGGAGCATTGGCGGCACAGCAAGGTGTAAAGTTTGGTATACGTCAAGCATTAAAAGGTGCCGCAAGGGGTGCAGTACCTGCACTAGCTATTGATGCACCTGTAGCGGCAGGAACTATAGCTGCACAAGAACAAATACGTAAAGATACAGGTATAAAAGAAGAAGGTGAAGGTATAGATTTTAGTAAGGTTGGAACAGGAGCTGCAATATCTGCTGTTACTAGTGGTCTTATAGGTGGTGGTATAGGTGCAAGACAAGCATACACAGGTTATACATCTGAACTAGCTTTACAGAATACCCTTAAACAACAAGAAGAAGTTATAGAAAAAGCACACGTAATATCAGAAAAGATTTTAAAAACAAAAGGTAGCGTAAGTAAAAAGGCACAGGAATTTAAAAGTAAACTAGCATTAAAAGAAACAATACCTGAAGCATTAGAAAAAGGTAAGGAACTTAAAAAAGATATAGCTGAGGAACAATTAGAACAATCTCCTATAAAAGGTTTAGGTGTAACTTTAGATGAAAAAACTTTAGATAATATAGCAGTTGCAGGAGCAAAAATATTTCACGAAATAAAACCTAGAGTTCTACGTTATGATGCAGATGGCAATGCTATTAGAGCAGTAAAAGGAAGTAAAGAAGATTTACAAGAAAGATTTTCTTCTCGTGTAACTAGAGGATTATTAGATAGTAAAACAGGTGTATCAGACGGTGCATTAGATAAAGTAACATTAACACAAATATTAAAAGATCATAATGTTTCATTAGAGCAATTAGGATATTTATATGCAGAAGAGGTATCTAGAGCAGGTAAAGTTTTAAAAGGTCAAAGTGTTTTAAAGTCAACACAAAAAGAATTATTTAAAGAAATGAATGAAATTGATGCATCCTTAATGGAAGTAGGATCAAGTTTTACTGCCGCGGCTAGAAGAAGAGTATCTGATGAAAAAATAGGATTAGATACAAAAGGAATGGTGGGTAATGTCATTAATCAAGTTTTTGGTAAAGGTCGTGTTGGTTTAATGACAATACAGTTTGCTACAACTGCTCGTAACACAACAAATGGTTATATGCGTAACTATGTATACGGATTAGATAATTTAGGTGCAGGTTTATATAATGTAGTTGGAGGAAATATAAATAAATTAAGAAAAGTAGGAGATGAAGTTTTTCAAAATGAAGCTAGAAGAGCAGTAAGAATGGGTGTAGCACAGCTTAAAACATCTGCTGATGCTTTTAGATTTAAAGATTTAGTTTTAGGAACTACGTCTACAGAAACTGCAGCACTAGATAAACTATTTAGAAACCCTGCTTTTGGTAAATCAGAACAAGCAAAAGAACTATTTAAAGAAATGGGAGATATAGGAAATCTTACAGGAACTGAAGGTGGTCTTGTTGCACTAGCTAGAAGATTAAATGTATTAAACACATATAGTGATAATATGTTTAAGAGAGCAATATTTTCTAGAGAATTAAATAAACTTATTCAAGAAAATCAACCCGGAATGACACTAGCTAAAGTAATTGAAGAAGGTAGATTTCCAATGCTATCTGATAGAATGATAGCAGATGCAACAGAAGCTGCTTTAGATTTTACCTATCAAACAGGTAAGTTTCATACAAAAGAGGGTTGGTTTAATAATAAATTAGCAGCAGGAATTATTCAATTTGGTAGCAGTACAGCAGGTAGTTTTGTAGTTCCTTTTCCACGATATCTAGTTAATCAATTTAGATTTGTATATGAACACGCACCTATATTAGGCATGTTTGATTTGGGTTCAGGTATATTAAATAAATCAAAAATGTCAGATAGAGTAGGTAAACAATTTGGTGGTTTAGTTACACTATATGCTTTTTTACAGATGAGAGCAAATTTAGGTACAGAAGATACAGGTGCTTTTGAATATGCAAATCCTGCAGGTCAAGGTTACTTTGATGCAAGAGCATCATTAGGACCTTTTGGTGCTACTGCTGTATTAGCTGATTTAATTTATAGAATGATGCCACATCAAAATAAAGAAACATATAAATTTGAGATTCCATTTACTGATGCAGAAATAGACACAAAAGTAAGTTTAGATACATTAAAGTTAAAAGAAAATCCTAGAATTGCAAAAGGTGTCCCTTTCTCTAAAAGAGATATGATTTATGCCCTTACAGGTGGTACAGGTAGGGGTGGTACAGGTTTAGATATTATTGATGGTGCTATAGATATAGGTGTTAATGGTTTAGATTTAGATGAAGAAAAATGGCAAGAATCTATGGTTAAATTTTTAGCTAATGGTATGAATACTTATACTGTTGGTGCAGGTGTATTTAAAGATATAGTTGCTACTATTGACCCTGATTTTAGAAAACTTCCTAATAATACAGATGTATCTTTATTAGGTTATTTAGCTAAACAGGCTACTAGAGCATTCCCACAAACAACAGACCCTAATGTTGATGGTCTAGCTATACCTTTTACTGAATATAGATATACAGGAATAGGTCCTCAAAGAGAAGGAATAAGTGAAACACCGTATAGAACAGGTGGTGTTACTTATCAAAATCCACTACTTAAACAATTAACAGGATTAAGTTTACAACAACAAAAAACTTATGCACAAAAAGAGTTTGATAGATTACGATTTGACTACAGAGAAGTAGCACCTAGAAAAATTAAATTAGATACAGCATTAACAAATGATCAAAAAGGAGAGATGGCTAAAGATGTTGAGTCAAAAGTAGCAAAGTATATTTCTACAGATATTAGATACAACAAAGCACCTGATTTTATGAAAAGAGAATTTCTAAAGAATCAAATTTCAATATACAGAGCATTATCTAGAAAAAATATACTAGACCCTAATAGAGCAGGAGCAAATGTATTTGAGATAAAAAGATTACAAAGAGCAAAATTTTATGACTTACCTAAACCTGTTCAAAAGTATTTAAATAAACTATACAGTGATAGAACAGAAGGTGGGGATATAGTAAAAGACAAAATGTTTGGAACTGCTTTAAGTGATTTAGAGTATTTAAAAGAAAACCAACCAAAGCTGTTCCAATCATTTACAGAATTACAAGTAAAGAAGGGTGACAAGACAAATATTCTTGCAGCTACAAATAACTAACGCTTATCACCACTACCACCTAACACACCTCTACTCTTTCTAGAGTGTAACTTATTAATATTATCTTCCATTATCTTTCCTAAATCAACATCAAAGTAATCAGCCAACATAGCACAGTACCATAGTACATCCCCTATCTCACTAGCTACATCCACATCAATCTTTTTATCACGTATAATTTTTTTAACTTTGTTAGCAACTTCTCCTGCTTCACCTACTAACCCTAGAGATAAATACTCTAGGGCTTTGTTAGCAGGAAAGATAGCAGTCTTTTTTGCTTCTATTTGATACTGATTAGCAGTTATTGTACTTTTATTTTTATTTTGCATATATTTCTTTACCTCTTCTTCTAGTTTCATTTACTTGTATCCTTTTATACTGTTTGCTATAAGCATCATTCCAACCACGTAACCATTCTCTATAAGCCATAGAGTTTAAATGGTAAGGTGATTTTTCATTTCTCTTAAAAGCATTAATTCCTTTATTATATTGTATAATTAAAGGTGCATCGTATTTAGAAAGTCCTCTTTCTTGTCTACTTCTTATTTTTTTCATTATCCTTATTCTCCTCTTGTTGTTGAGGTTTAGTGAAATACTTCATAAGCATTTCTAACTTATCGTTATAGTCAGCAATAATACCTAATTCTACTTCAATTGCTTCTTGAATATCTTGATGTTTATCAGCTACTCCACTAATTCCCACAGGATTATTTAATAAAACTTCTACATTTGCTATGTGTTTATTAATTATCCCCACATAATAGGTTCTTGCTGCTCCAATTAGTAATTCTCTCATATTTTTTCTCCTTTTTTAAAATTTATCTTCATATAAAGACCGTCAGAGGGGTGAAACACACCCTCCGAGGGGTCTAGTACCTGATTATGTAGACTGGATATCTACAACCTCACAGACTCCAGCACTACAGGCTAACTCTTTTGACCCTGCTGTATTGTCCTCTTTTTCATAATTTTGTAATAATTTCCAATCTATGCTCTCAGGCATCTTATTTTTTAGTTTTTCATACTCTTTCTTATTAATTTCTTGATAAGGTGCTTGTGCATAAGTATGATCACTATGGGGTAGAAAGCTAATTCCAGATATATCATCAAAGTTTTTATATACCCAAGCTCCAACTTCCATCCACTCATCTTCTTTTACAGAGATAGTTACAGAGGGTTTGTGTTCACACCAATACTCTTGGAAAGTTTGCCAAGAACGTAACTGATCTATTGCACTAGAATCTGTAATAGCACCTTCAGGTGACTTCATAGGAAAGCTAAACACTGTAGTGCTATCAGGTTTCATAACATCAGGTTCATTAGGTATACCTGCAGACTTCATAAACTCTGTTAGTGGGTCTTTGTTATCTCCACGTACAGTACGGATATAATATTTACTATGTCTGGCATGAATACCACTTGCACTATCTACGAGTTGGGAAACTGTACCACTAGGTTTGACACAAGTGATGGCAGTTGATTGAGGAATATTAAGAAGTTCTGAATATTTTTTATTAACTTTAATTGCTGTCTCCTTTAATGTACTTAATAACACGTTGAGCTTGTGGCTAGTAATACTAGACTTGTCAAGATAACTTGTTAAAAGTTTATTATCCATAATACCTGTTAGTGATACACCAAGCAATCGTTCTTCTTCTGTATTATCTTTCCATATCTTTCTTAGATATTTAAAGTCAGTTAGAGTTGATTGAAATGTACCTAGGATAGTAGCCATCTCTACTTTTTCTAATAAGGTTTCAATAGTATCATCTGCTCTTACAACGACTTCTGATAAGTTACAGAATTGATACGGTCTAAGAATAATCTCACTGCAAGGATTACAACCAAAAGCATAGTCTGTTTTTCGTCTGCCATTTTTTTCTGCTTGTTTAATTGCAGACTTACGATTAAAAATACCACGTTCTCCTGATTTACTTTCTACGAGAGATAACCACTCACGCATAAATGTTTCCATACTTATCTTACCTTTATAAGCTACACTATTATTGGCTAATGCACGTTGACCTTCATTCTCCCACCATTGACCAGACTTAGCATATCTCATTTGGTCATCTCCAAGATTAGATAAACTGATAAGAGCAGAACGTCTAACACCACCTACTACAACTACTTCACCTATCTTACACATAAGATCGTGACATTCTATTGGATAGAGTCTTCTACCTGCTGCACCTTTAAACATACTAATACAGAATTTATACAAATCTACAAGGGGTTCAGGACCTGATGCTCTACCACCAAATGTTTTAAGTCTAGCACCAGCAGGTCTAACATCTTTCACATCGAACTCAGGAACTTGCCCTACATAGAGCATAGCAATTAGTTCACGTAATGCTTTAGCCCAACCTGAACGAGAGTCACCTACTTTAATAGTTGTCGTGCTATCCTCAAAGTGTTCATTAACAATAGGTAGTTTATCTACATTTTCTCTCTCGACAGAAAACCCTACACCTGTACCACACATCAGGATGTACATACACTCATCAAAGGCACGAGGGCTATCAACAGGTAAGTAAGAACAGTTGTAACCTGCTACATGACATTTATCAAGTGCTTTACCTGCAGTCATTAATGCTCTCATACTTGGCATAATACTTAGATTTGTAATATAATTAAACAACCTATCTCTAAGTTCATAGAATACTACCTCATCAAAGTTATATTTTTTAACTAAATGATCTTGCATATAGTTTAAATATCTATCAACTGTTTCAGACCACTCCTCTCTTCTACTCTCCTCAGGAATCCACCTAGCATACCTAGAAAGTGCTATAAAATTTTGGTAGTCTGTAGGTAAATTATTTGCTGCGTTTGATATCATTTATTTATCTCCTCACTTGTTGTTCTAAAATTTCTTATATCAGCACCTTCTAAATCATAGAATGCTTCTCTTACAAATTCTTCTATTTCAGTATTAACTTTTCCATCGGCAGGTACAGTATACTCTTCAGTATCTATATCCAATGTTATCATCATTTTAACTCTGATTGTCATTTCTAATCTCTATTAGTTTAGATAAGTACCATTGTGCTTTTTTCAAGTCCTCTATTCCGTTTTTATAGTCATATCTCCAAAGATACTTTAATATATTACCTTGTAAATATGCTTCAAATCCTTTACCAGTACAGGCTTTTATAGCATCAATACACTCTATGCCGTATTGATTATAGTGAGGTGGGTGATTAACCATATCAGAAGAAGGTGCACTATCTTTTTCAAAGTCAATCATATCTTTTATACTAGCAGCCATTATGCATTCCCTTCTGTTTTAAAATTAAAGTGTATTACATTTCCTTCTTTTACAACAGGTTTTTCTTCAGGTTCTTTTATAAACTGTTCTAACTTGTCAGCATAATCAACATTCTTTTCCATAAAAGCTATAGAACTTGCAACGAGTTGACTTAGATGTGTTAAGTCTCTTCTACTTTCTACAGGCATAGGATTATCTTTTGATGATATAATATTTACTTGTAAGCCACCTTGCCAATTATTTTCTTTATCAAGTTCAGGTATAAGCTCTATATAAAAAGCAGCCGGATGTTTGTCTGTAATATCTATTGTCATAATTAACTCCTTAGTTTTTTTCCTAAAAATTTTATAAATTTAGGATATTTATGTTTTCCTTCTTCTTTTAGCCAATCTTCAGGTATAATTCTAGTATAGTATCTAAACCTATGCTTAATGCACCACTGTGCATATGTTGACTTTGCATTCTTATATAGTTTTCTATTGCTATTTTCAAAAACGAATCTTATGTCTAATTCAGGATGTTGTTTCTTTACACATAAATGTTTTCGTCTATCGGCAGTAGTAAACATACCTTTTGTTTCTATTATTATTCCATTATTAAGTACGAAGTCAGGGGTATAGGTGCGATAGGCAAGGTCTTCCCATTCTATCTTTACTTTTTCATATAGAAAAACAATAGAGTTACTTTTTAAGTATTCAGCAACCTTGTCCTCTAAACCACTCCTATACCCATTTTTACGTGCTGCGTGTCTAGCACTATAAGCTGACATAGTTAGAAGTTATACCAACGTATGCTTGAACTATCTGAATACCCAAGTGCTTTCATCTCATCACGCACTAGATTTTCTGCTTCTTTACGTTGTTCTATAGCACTGCGTAGTCCTTCTGTTCTACGTTCTCTGTACTCCTTCTTCATTTCAAGAAGTTCTTTTTCTTTTTCTCTAATTAACTCTGCCATATCTTCTATATTTTTCATATACTTTCTCTCCATATTTTCTTTGCTTCTTGTTTTAATTTTGCATTCCAAGTCCACGAATCATAGTTTGGATAAACTAAAGAAGCTAACTCATGTCTATCATTACTAATAGACAAAAATTTCTGTATACTAAAAGCTACTTTTTTAAGTTGTTTTTTATACAGAGATAAATTACTTAACGTAAACTTTTTATAATCTTTAGGTGTAGCAAAAAATAAATCTACACTATTACTTGGGTATGCCATAGAGTAAAATGCCATCTGTCTCTTTTGTGCTTCTGTAGGTCTTGATGGCATTCTTGTTGATGTTTTTAAGTCTACTATTTTATCTTTGAATCTAAAATCAATATAACCCATAACAGGTATAGGCATGTCATCAAACTGAACTTCAACTCTTTCTTGGTAGTCTTCTAGATTTTTGTAATCAAAATTCTCATCTATAATTTTACCAAAGTTTGGTAGTAGATTTCTTTCTTTCTCTACTTTAACATCTCCTAAATCAATATTAGATTCTGTACACATAGTCATAAACTGCATTTCTAATAAATCAAAATCAAACTTACCTGTCTTGTATTTATCAGCTAGTGTAGCTTCTTGAACAATACCTCTAACTGCTCCTGCACCACTACTTGATTTGATACCAAAAAGATACCTAGCTACCCACATAGGCATATCACTTATGTAGGTATTCATATTGCTAGGCGATAGGTAGTTAATGTTATGTACTTCAAATGGATTATTACTTTTCATTTAAGTCAACATCTACAAAGTCATTAATAGTAGTTACATCTTCTTCCGTAACTTCACTTTGTTTTTCTTGAACTATGTTTTCCCATGCTGTGTAGACACCATCATTATAATTTTTAATCCAATCAAGGAAGTTAGAAAATGTTTTATGGTCTTCTTCACCTATGCCTATAGTACTTGATAAATCTACATGTGCTACAGGTGTGTAAAAACTAGAACCATTTTGCATTGGATTTTCCTTACTTGACTTTAACATTATATAATGATTTAAAGGTAACTTTTCTTTCTTAGCATAGATATTAAATTGATCACCTATAGTTTTGTAGGCATCTCTATTATCTACTTCCCATATAAAAGGAACTTCATCTAACACTACATCATTACCTTTATCATCAGTTGGATTGTCTAGTTTAATTGTTCCAAAAACGACACGTACACGTTTAGTCTGTTTTATAAGGTCTTGCATAGTAACAGGAAGTGCTTTGAAGTCTTTAATATATCCTGCAGGTTTACCACAATTAAATTGTCCTTTATTATCTTTTAAATCTGTGTTTAAATTATCAGACATAATTGTTTTATGGAAAGTACCTTTAGGGTCTCCATCCTTTACATTACTAAATGACTCATATCTTTTTAGCATATATCGTTGCATAAAAGGTCGTATCTTGGCAGTCTTTGCATAGTAGTATGTAGATGAATCATCGTCTACTAATTCTAATCTATAGACACCACCTTCTACTACCTCTACTTTCTTTAATTTACCACTAACCTTCTCTTCACCCATAATAGGTGAATGCCATATTCTTAATCTATTTAAATTATTAGATGTCTTTGTGCCTACAGTAGCACCTGCTATGCCCATAGCCTTTGCCATAACTGCATAATTATCTGTACTTATTGTTACTAAATCACTCATAGTTTCTCCTTTTTTCTATTGGTTTAGACGTTATATCACATTACGTCTTGCATGTCAAGCCAATTATTACCTATTTTTGCTTCTAATAATAAAGGAACATTTAAATCTATATTAAAATGTTTATTAATCGTGCTTGTCATATCATTGTTAGTATACTCTATTATACTTTTTACTACATCTATTTCGTCAGGATGTATATCAATTACTATTGAATCATGTACAGTATTTACTACACAAGATTTATATCCATTTAATCTTCTATCTATGTCCATCAATATAAGTGGAACTATATCTGCTGTAGCAAAAGATTGTACAGGATAATTTTTAATCTGTGTAAAGTATGTTACACCACCCTTTGTTCTTCTAGCTACATCAGGAAATGCAAACTCTCTACCTGATGGTGTTTTTATCTTAAAATGTGTTACAGCTTCCTTAGCCAATCTGGAATGCCAAGATGCGATTCCTTTGTACTTTTTTGTAAACTGCTCGTAATACGCGGCTTCTGCACTTGACCTTCCAAATCCTGTTGCTCCAAAGAGTGGTGCGAATGTGTGTCCTTTTGCTTCTTGCCTAGTAATCTTCTGACCTGCTTCTGAAATAACTTTCGCAGTGTAACTATGTACGTCAAAACCATTTTCAATCTCCTTCATTGCTGTTTCGTCTTGTGCTAAGAATGCAGCAGTTCTAAATTCTAACTGTGCAAAGTCTGCTTCAAGTATCTTACCACCTTTCCATCGTGATATAAATACTTTTTTAACAGGAAACGTGCCACCTCTAGGCATGTTTTGCATATTAGGTTCTGCTCCACTAAACCTGCCTGTAGCAGTTCTATGTTGTAGTAACCTAACATGTAACTTTCCATCATCTTTTAAGTAGGTGTTTATTCCCTCTACAAAAGAAGATAGATAAGTATCTAGTGCAGACAATCTTTGTAAGTCTGCTAAAAAATTATATGCTTCCATTGAATTATTTCTTTTTGCTACACTTTGTAATATACCTAACATATTTTTATTTACACTAAATCCATTTGCACTAACCCACTTAGCTGTAGGTGCATTAAACTTTAATCCTGCTATAGTTTTAGTTGGGTTAAATAAATATCCTGAACCATCACAGTTGGCACATTTTGTATCATTCTTATAAGGTGTTCCATCTTTCTTTATCTTTTTGATAAAACCTGACCCATAACATATTGTACATTTTGTAGCTACTGTTTTATATACCACATTACTAAGCTCCCCTACTTTCCTTTTCAGATCAGCCTTACTCATATAGGGTGTAAAGTTATTTAGCCACGTTGTTTTATCTTTGGGCTTTCTACTATAGATAACCCAAGACATCTGTTCAGGGCTATTTAAATTTATCTGTGTATCCCCCATAAGTTTTTTGACTTGAACAGAAAGTCTCTTCTCGACATCAGACTTTTCTTTTTCAAACTCTGATTGTACTTGTTTAAGAGATTCTGTATCCACATTAAACCCACGCTTATATATATTAGCAAGAGTAATGGCAACACGATTGGTATGAGTAATAGTATCAATAAGACCACGATGCTCATCATCATTAAGTTTTTTATATAATGCATCTGATAACTCCTTTGTAGCATTTAAATCTGCTGACAGATATTCTGATAGCTCTTCCTTTGGAACATCATCCACACCTAAACCTTTCTTAAAGTATTCTTTAAGTGTGTCTTTCTTCTGTGTGTGCAAGTTATATCTTTCAGCACAGGCTTCAAGTGATAGAGGTTTCTTCTGACCACGTTGCATTATGTATTCTACTAGCATAGTATCAAAAACATCACCGTCATATTTAAAACCACATTCCCAAAGCCACATCAAGTCATAAGATATGTTGTGTCCGATTAGGATAGTAGTGCTGTCAAGTAACTCTTGTACACCTTCAAAACCTGTCTCGTGATGAAACAAATGTTCTTTACCATCTTCTGTAATACAACCTACCATTATAAGTTGGTTGTCTTTTTCAAATGGGTCAAGATGCATTTTGTCATCTCGTTTTGTAACTGTATTTTCTACATCAAGTATTAGTTTCATATTAATTTACCTAACTCATCTATTCTAACATTATAGCAGTCTGCTTTAACTGTATAATTATTTGAAGGGTCTACATCTCCCTTTCTTAGGAATGTAGATTTATCATAATATTCATCTTTTGTCAAGACCCCTAAGAACCAACCCTTAGAAAAATCATTTAATATTCTAACAAAAGCATATGCATCACACTTTTGTTTTTTACTTAACTTAGCTATGCTACACTCATAATGTGGTAAAGGTTTAACAGAAGTTTGTTTTGTTTTAACATCTACCTTTTTATCATTGACAATTAAATCATAGTCAAATGTATTATCCCACTTGCCACCCAAGACATGTAAGCCTATTTGTTCTCCTATAAATCCTGACATGTTACCTCTGCCACGTAATATAGAATTGTGTAGTCTACCCATTTCTACTGATTTTTTTCTTGCTTTAATTAACATATCATCTGTTATATCTACTTCAATCATGCTTCATACCTTCCTATTTGATAATTAAGCTGACAGTTGACCATACCATGCCATCCTGTTAACTTATTCTTAACAATATTTAAATGCCTTTCTATATCTTCTCCTTCACCATCATCTTGCTTTGGTGGATTCTTGGCAATTAATATCATAAGGTCAGCTTCTGCTGCCTTACCTGTCCTACTGCCTTCCATCATACTTTGATTAAGTAGAACTTTACCTTCTGCATCTGCAGATAGCTGTGACATATAAAACATAGCACACTTGTGTTGCTTTGCTATTTGTCTAGCATGTATAGCATTTGCTTTGAGTGCTTCGTCAGGTCTAGCAAAGCCACCTGTACGTGCAAACTTATCACCCATATCAAGTAATACTATATCAGGTTTGTATGACTTACATACAGATTCTACCCAAGACATATCACGACCTGTAGCATCTTTTATTTTAACCCTACTCTTGATAGGTTCATATAAGTCACGAGCCTTTGAAGGATTATTCTTTATCTCTTTCATTGTCATACCTGTAGCTGCAGTAAGATATCTAGCACCAACTCTGTGACTACCTTCTTCATTACATAACACGATGCAATCTGCACCTTGATGTGCAAACCCATCAGGTGATGCAATCATACTAGCATGAAAAGATGTCTTACCTGTATTAGGTCTAGCACCTACCTCAATTAAGTGTCCTTCATTAACTCCACTAATCTGTCTTGTTAGTGCTGGTATATTAAAATGCCACCTTGCTTCTAGTGCATTCTTAGCTAACAATGTCTCAATGTCCATATCATCCCACTCTACGTTTAAGTCAGGTGTAAAGTCATCATTGTGTTGCTCTAGTAGTAATCTAAGAGGTTCTAAACTTGTCTGCGACCCATTTACATAATCAAATCCTAAGTTAGCAATATCTTCTCCAACAACTTGCTGAAACAACTTTGACAATACCTCTTGTGCAATATCACTACCAAGAGGTTTCTCATTCTTTATCTGTTTAAACAAATGAGAGTATGCTTGTTTTTGTGCTGTCGTAAGTGCAGGGTTGTCAGACATAAATAATGCTTCTATTTCATCAGGCAGTACAGACCTTTCGTATCTGTCCATCGCCTTATCAATAGCTTGTTTTATTTTTCTTGTATCCTTACTAAATAATCTGTCTGGGCATCTAGCACCACGATGGTCTTCGTAGAATGCTTTGTCCATAAGACTACGTACTAATGAAAGTTCCATGTCTGTATCTCCTTTGGGGTTAGGTTATGTAGATTTTTAAAGTCTACTCTGTTGTTATATTTTAAATCATCCTTTAGTTTAAGGACACGCACATCTCTTACGTGACCTCGTAGTTCCTTAGCAAAAGAAAGTGTCTTGGGTAATGCGTCAGGGTCTAATGCTATGATGGCTGTTGAAAATTGTGCTATGTGCTTCTTGTGTATTTCAGATAGTGATGTACCCAACACAGCTACCCCAACAAATACATCGCTACCTACAACTGCAGCACTAACACAATCTTCAACAACTACTGCCACCTTACCACATCCGAAAGAAAAAGGCAACCCACTATTGCCATATTTCTTCCATTTGGGTAATCTTTTTCCAAGTGACCTACCAATCGCATCTACAATCCTATTGTCTTTATATACAGGAAAGACAACACGATGTTCCTTTACATCATAATGCAAATCTAAATCAGTTGCATTGATTGACCACTTGTTACACCACGATACTATATCAGGTGTATTCTTTCTATCAACTACATATTCAGGTAACACAAATGTGTTTTCTTTTGTAGCTTCTATAGACTTATTAAATGTAGTCTGTATATCTTCTACAGATAAGTGTACACGTTTCTTACCACTTACTTTACAAGATGCTTTATAGCAGTTCCAAAGTAATGAACCCATATTATTAGTTACAGTAAATGTCTTGTAACCTTTACAAATAGGACAATCCACTCTACGTGTATTACCTATATCTATATTTAAACTATATATGTAATCTAACACTTTATGTGTTCCCCTATGTAATGATAATATGTATTTATCACAGTTTTAAACATCTGTCAAGCCTTTTCTTTTATTTAATGCTAAATTAGCACTTGTGAATGTGTTTTTCATGTATGGTTTTACACTCTGTGGGTTAGCATGTCCTGTAACTGACATAATATTACCCATAGATACACCTGCGTCTACCATCTCAACAGTTCCTGTACGTCTTAGGTCAGACAAACGTAACTCGTCAGGTAGGTTGGCATCCCTCATTACCTTTCTAGCCACCTTAGGCAGCCTATAGAGAGAATAAGGCTTATATATACCACCGACAGGCTTGACTTGGGGTGCTACATACTTCTGAAAGCCAAAATCTTCTTTCTGTTGTACTAGCATCTCACCTAAACTGTCACCAATAGGTAAAAACACCTCTGCCCTACGTTTAGATTGTTCTATATGCATTCTTTGATCTTCTAAATCTAAGTTAGACCATTGCAATAAACGCATATCACCTAATCTTTGACACCAATCATATGCCATATGTGCTATGAGACCTATGCTACGTGTTTTAAAATCAGAGTATGCTACATCTAAAAAGTCTGTTACATTCTCCTTTGTCCACACTGTTTTTCTCCTATCAGGTATTCTTTTCTTTATATTACTAAAAGGATTCTGCC
>VTLG01004476.1_pt1 | contig 20329 bp, 39 predicted proteins | sample 4694571 | NCBI WGS metagenome assembly VTLG01 (sample SAMN12604809, study PRJNA352737) | marine metagenome | biome: ENVO:00000447; feature: ENVO:00000209|ENVO:00000569|ENVO:01000036; material: ENVO:00002151; isolation source: viral sequences binned using virsorter ... | reverse complement strand
ATGCGATCTACCTATGACGGTCACAAGTTGACCGCCTCTTGCACCACCTAATGTGGCATCATCAAACGCACGAACTCCAAATGACCATTCGTTACCTACTTGCAGGTCGTGCCGCATACGGCGCACCTGTTCTTTTTTAGGTGTAAATAATCTTTGTAGATCAGCAGATGATATCCCCTCTATTTCTGCTGGAGGCTCCGAGGGTGGCGCAGGAACGGGAGCCGTAGTTGCTCCCGCCCCTGCTATGAGTGCTTGCGCATCCTCAAGACTTATTTCATCAGGCAAGAAGTTTTTCCTTGTCTGCCCAGTTGAACGGGGAATGATTAACAAGTCCAGCAAAGTAACCACTCTTATTAGCAAGAGGATGGTTACCTTCACCGCTGGTAAGAATAGGCGCACCATCTGAATTGATGCTCACACCTTTCTTAACTTTAAAATCACCCAACGCACACTTACCATGCTTAGTAACAGGTATATCTGCGCCTCTCATTGACTCCATCCAATAGTCGGCAGGATAAGTTCTTACTCCTTTTTGAAAGGCTTCTCTTATCTCTACGTTGTCTAAAAACATACTGTCTTTAGATCCGTATTTGATACCCGATGCGCTTTCAGCGAGAAACAATTTATGTATCTCAGGGTAATCCGTATCATCCACATACTTACTGGCAGTAGGTTTGGATGTACTTACTTGTGTTGTCCCCTCGAATGCTTCAGAGATTACTGCGCTTGACTTTGCAATCGCGGCATCCATATCACCATTACTAGGGGCTATTGCTATTTCTGTACCTGCAAGAATTGTCTTGAGGTCTGACAACGCATCAGCCAAAACCTTTGCGTTTTCTACTGCGCTTGTAACAGCCACCCCATCAGGGTTGCTTGCTATTTCTGCGCACGCAAGTTCCACGCCTCCCTTAAGACAAACCTGCGCTTCTATACTGGCTCTTTCATGTGGAGCCATAGGCTTAAATGCCATAACTATGTGCCTCCTATCGTTGCACCTTTACACCGTGTGAAATTTTCACACCATTTGTCACTACACCACCAACCATTATCATTCAACGGGTAAGGACCACGATGATTGCTTTCGATTAGTTTGCATAATGCTAGAACCTTCTGACGTAACCAAGAAAAATGTTCTTCATCACGCACAAGATCCATTCGGCTAGCACCTTTCGGATGCATAACCGCATACGAAAAGTCAGGGATACCAGTAGCGAAAGCATATGCAATAGATTGCACATCCCATCTGTGATACTCCCATGCCTGTTTCGTATAGTCTCTGCTAGGAAATTTCCAATCCCAACAGCGATCCTTTTCAATCAGATCCACAGTACCTGTGAGTCTGACAACTCTAAACTCATCCTCTATTAGAGGCACATTAAACGTGTGTTCTACCTCAACAGGGTTTAACTGCGGGTAGATTTCTTCGTACCAGTTTCTAAGTTTGGACAACCCTGCTTCGTATCCTGATGCGGCAGTAAATTTATTCCAAACAGATATGTCATCGACAACATCAAACCAGTAGTTCTCAAAAGCAGACAGCATGTCTGCTTCAGACATCTCACCTTGATTATCTAACCGTGCGTTTAACACATCTTCAACAGCCGCATGACATGCAGTACCTAACTCACTGGCATCTTTCAACGGTTCGCTTACAACATTGAAAATATCTGTGCGCCATTTCTCCATGCACATATCTGCTGTTTTGATAGACGATTGTCTAACCCAAGTGTGTACCCATCTGCCTTCGGCATCCATGTGTAATGGGTAATCTAAGTTCATTACTACCTCCCTGTACCTAGTACCTTTTTAGTTACACTAAAAAGATACTTAGTACTTACTAGTCTACTCATTGAAATCTTTTGCGGGGTGAAGATTCCGTTACAATAACGTTACCTTTTCGTAACTTCTTTGCATTTTCGTTACGATAGCGTTCCCATTCACTTCTTGTAAGCGTTCCTTCTTCGTACTTCCAACCGCCACTCATTCTTTATCTTCCAAGTCGCCTACAATATGCAACTTAGGTGGACTCGTAGGTTCCGGTTCGGGTTCTTGCATGCTTGGGTGTTGAAGTACTGACATCATGTAAGTATCCAATGCTTCTTCGTTCCCTGTTGTTTTAGCAAGAAACTGTACTGCTTGTATTGCTATTTCTAATTGCATGGATACATGGTTGCTGTTGATCCATAACATTTCCAACAACTTGTGTTGCGGAGTGTCTGCTTCTCCAAACATTTTGTGTATCTCATCTGGTATGTAATCGCATAGCGATTCATCTATGTCTATTTCTTCCATTGTTCTACTTTCCTCCCCAACATCTACGTGAGGGATACCAATGACTAGCACCACCCCATCTAGGGTTGCTGTCCATGTTGTAGTAGAGGTAACTTGCTACCCCTACGTTTGCTTCAGGGTCATACATACTTCTGCCTTCAAACCCTGCTTTCTTACTGCGTTCATCCCACCATTTAGGCAAGTGCTGGAACCAGCCTGTTGCTCCACTCTTAGGGTTGATTGCAACAGAGTATGAATCGTTTGGGTCAGCAGACGATTCACACCATGCGATCTGTTCCATAAGGTCGTGATCTTCGGGAGCGAAATACACTTGGATGTATTCACTTAATGACGAGCATCCTCCTATGCTTAACGCTCCTATGAGTAATACTTTAGTTATCATGCCGCCTCCAAATAACGAATTGCTTCTTTAAGTTTTTCAATATCATCCTTAAAACTCCCTAAACCTGTATTGCAATCTGAACATAACAAGCCTCTGACTACATTAGTATCGTGACAATGATCGACACAGAAAACTGAACATTCATTAGCACCACTTGTTTTTCCCTTGTACCATCCTTTGCAAATTTTGCAAACACCATTTTGTTCTAGCCACATGCGACAATAATCATCGACTGTAATTCCATAGTTGGCTTTGATTTTATGACTCCAAGTAACGTAGTTATGCCACCAAGGTCGTTCTGCCTTGTACTTTTTCTGCCTATTTTGCTGACAGTCTCGACAATAAGTAGATAAATTTGTATTGCCATGATCCCACTTCTTGTTGTCTTTCGTTCTCATGGAACGAGTAAACGAATCAAAAGGTAAGGCTTGTTCACAATCAAAGCATTCTTTCATTCCTTCTAATGCAAGTTTTTCTAATCGTTCTTTGCGTTGCTTGCGCTTAGTTTCATTCGGATGCTCCCCAAGAGGATCACCATACTTTTTAAATTTCTGATTATGCTCACAGCAATAAGTATTACCTTTATGTTTTTTATCACAACCTTCAATAGAACACTTTAATGTTCCATCCAAATCTCTGTTATCCTTTGCGGGATATTGATATCTAATATCTGTATCTCCCCAACATTTTCTACAAAGATTACGCGCTTCTATCATCTTTACATTTAAACAATGTAAACATTTATCCGTAGGCTTCTTTGCTCTTTTTGCTTTCATTTGTCCCAACCTCTCTGACTCAGAAGAAACCTTTTCACATGCTCCAACTGTTTGATCTTTGCTTCCATATATTCAATGTCGCCGTTTAATTCTTGTAGTTCTTCCGCTTGTATGCGATTCCTTCTCGACTCACGGTTATTACTTTTAGTTGAACCCCAATACAAATGCTCAGGGTTTATGCAAGCACGATTACCGCAAGCATGTTCGCAAGCATCACCTTCTACTGATGGTTCACCGTTCTTAATGATACAAACAAGGCGTGACAGAATGTAATGGGTTCTTACTCCATCTTTCGTGTGGCTTACTTTTCCGTAACCATTCCACGCCAAGGCACCTTGCCAAATCAGACAATCCCCGGACCACTCTGACCATTCATTGTCAGAGTCCAACCAGAAGTCCACCTTCTCTGGCAAGGTCATACCTCGCGTAGTTTTTCTCATCTCACTTGCCTTCTTCATACTCTTTGACTATCTCTAGCCAACGACTAGCATCATCCCAATCGAACGCTAAGTCTGCCCAAATGCGACCCAACACAATCAGTTTCGCTTCATCAAAACCTGCATCTTTGCAAGCGTCTTTAAAGTTTGTGTACTGTAAGTCAGCGTCACGTTTAGCCAAGTTAATATGATTATGATTCTCTATATACAGGCTCATGTACTGCGCCCATGTTTCACGCAACACAGTCATCCTGAAAGGATAATCACGCTGAGGTGTCTCCTCTATTTTGTTAAGCCAAAATGCGTTGACCTGATTAGGTTTCATAAACTTAACTTCAGCATTGTAATTAGGTATTGCTTTAAGTTGAGACAACTTGTACGCAAGATTCTCTAAAGATTCTTTATCACGCGCACGAACAATAAGATGAGTGTCTCTTAATTCCTCATTCCAATGAGCAACAACAGAATAAAATCCGTCAGTTGTAAATGTCCACATAATTTCACCTCCCTGTGAATAATAGTTTTAAGTGCGTTGTTGCGCAGACGCACCCCTGCGGATAGTCGGAGGGGGAGGTTAGTACCTCGACCATCTGACTAACATTATATAACAGTTATCAAAACTGTTTATCTGACATAGGAGCATCAAGCCCTAGTTCTCTATAGTTATTAAAGAAACTATTCAGATACCCTTCCGCTTTATCAGCGAGAGAAGTCTTACCATTCAGAGTCATCAACGTGGATTTCTCATCTGCTGTAACTCTCTCGTTTAACACACGGAACTGTTTGTTCGTACCAACATAGTTACCTGTGTTGATCCGGTGTTGTTCTGCTCCTTGAAAAGCGTTGTATGCGCCCCACATATTAGAATCTTCTTTCCTCCATGCTTGACGTATAGCAGTTCTTTTGTTCAGAACATTAGTGCGTGTCCTCTCGGACACATCTGCATTTGGATCGTATTCCGGCATCAACGCATCAATCATATGACTAAATTGTTGATCCGAAAAATCTCTGTCTTTGAGAATCCGAGCCATGCGAGCAATGACTAAACCCTGCTTCTGAGAATGTTCTAAAACTTTCTCTGAAAGAATCCGGTCATGGTTCTTAGTTGCACGAACACCTATGATGTGACCTCCGCTTGTCAACATGTTTTCACATGCCAACCGCTTAGACACAGGAATGATTTCAGTTTTCCAAACCTGATTTAAACTCATGCGAGTATAAATAAATGGTTTGAGAATGTCGCCATCACCCAAGTCGATAGATGTCTCATCGTTAAGCACCTGCTCAACAACCACTTGCTGTCCTCCACCGTACATGGTTACACTCTCGCAACTTAGCGGGAACATATCTTCCAGTACGTCAAAGATGTGACGGTATCCGTCACGTTCAGGGTATTGTCCTGACACGTTACCTACTCGCAGATAATTGTCTGCTCGTAAGATTGCTACGTCAGTAGGTTGACCCTTATAGGCACCGCGTTTGTAAACTTCATGCGTGAACTCACCTGTGTCAGGGTGTACCCAACCTAGGTTTGTGTAAAGCACATCGAAGTTCGCATCAACAGCGTTTGCTTGTGCGTGTACTGAACTTGCTGGCGCATCATCAATACGTTTTATCCAGTTGTGTTCGTGTGGCGCACGATTATCTACTGTACTTAAATTCAAAATTAACCTCCATTTGAATCTTAAAACAAATGCTATTTGCATCTGCATATAACAAGTATATGTCCTGTTCGGACACTTGTCAAATTGTATTACTCTTTGTCATCATCATAGATAGTAGGTGTGACATTCTTTAACGCATCTAAACGAGACTTGTAAGAATGCTTACGTAAACGCCGCAGGCGTTTGCGTCTGACAAGTTCACAAACCCAACCGCAGACAAACACACCCACAATAAACCACCAAGCCTCACCTACAAAATCAGTAATGGTTAACGAACTCTTATCCTCGCACGGAGTTAACGCCGTGCAATTAGCGTAAGCCTCATAGACTGCTAGTAACATCACTCCACCTTTTCTATAATAATGTTGTAATCTTCCAACTCAGACACATCACGACTAGGTAAGTCCATGTGTTCTGACAGATAATCCATTGCTTTATCTGCTGTGTCAAACAACATAACTTCATTGTTCTCATCCAGAATGTATTCACGCTTATTTAGCGTTATCCCTTCGGGATGTCTGCTTATTGTGTAACCAGACATCACTCCTCCTCTATTGCTTTGTCTAATAGTTCCTGTATCAACACTTGCGTATTAGCAGTGCAGGTAGATGCCCAAATAACAAACTCAATGGTGAAATCATCTGCTTCATATCCTCCCACCAGAAGTAATTGTTTCGCTAAGAATCTTGCTATTGGGTAATACGACTTATCGTCTACTTCATTTATTTCCTCAGTCATTAGCCCTCCCTTTCTATTATTTTGTACGACTCGACATCCCACCCGCACAAATCAAAAATGACATGCAACTCGTCATCTGATGTGCATTGAATATCTCCTTCATTAACGAAGTCCAGCAACTCGGAAAGATTCCAAGTCTCCCGACCAAACTGGTTATCAACTCTTAAAATGTTTAAAGCAATCTCTTTCGCTTTAGGCATTATCATTCCCCCTCTCCATCTGTTGCCCAATTATGCAACGCTTCAACAATGGCACGCGCCTGCTTGCCACGCCCATAAAAGTCACCACGGTAGTCACGACCACTTATCAAACCACACTCAGCGGCTACCCATTTGTGAAACGACAAAGATGAAACGCCCTTCATGCTAGCGACAGGGCTACCACCTACACTAATAGTACTCTTAGCGCTACTCATATCAGATTTGTGTTCAACTTCTAAACCTGAACAATCGAAACCTGCATTAAGATAGAAACTAGACGGAACGATACTATGACCGTCACCATCAATGATTCCCTTTTCAATAGCGTCAAGGATTATTTCTTTAGTAAACATAAACAACCTCCATTGTTTGATATTCATTTCTCAGATGCCATTTGCATCCGTATATACATTATAGCACACTTGTCAAATCGTAATAAAAGCGGGGCACCGGCGAAGGAAGGGGGAAATGAATAATACCCCTATAGTACCGGCACCCCGCTAGAACTTAATTACTCCCAAGATAGTTTATGCTCATCAGTAATGACCTTGACCTTAGATTCTTTATATAAGATCACACTACGCGGATGACCATACGCTTTTTCTTCCGGTTGATAACTAAGCAACTCTACTTTAACCTGCTCATGGTTTAGTTCTTCAATAGCATTAACTAAACCATGCAAGGTCAGCATCCCTATCTCTAATTCCATTACAGGAATAACAGGTAGATATTGACTGCGTAAACCTGATGCCATATCAATCCACCTCCGTTTCAAAACGCTTCAAGAACTCAGACCCCTGTATGCGATCATTCTTATCTTGCCAGCATTGGTCATGCAAGTAGTTCATGTGTTTACCTGTAGTAGGTCCCCACTCGTTTACACGTACAACCCAATCAGACCAAACACGCCCAACAGTATCCGGCTTTACGGATTCCACAATGCGGTAGCCTATTAACGTTTCATAACTAAACGCTAATTCACGGTCACCATATTTAACTATCCAAAACTTAGAGGCACCTAACGGTTGCGTAATCTCACAAGTTTCTTCTAAGTCACGATTCCTTACAGGCACTTGCCTTAATGTTGTTTCTAAGTTGTTACTAAATTCTGTTTTCATTTCTGTTCTCCTTCTGTTATTTTATTTACACTTTCATAGGCAACGATAAGTCCTTCTAGCCCCCTGATAATTTCTTTCAAAAGGGATATTTTCATATTGTCAGTTGCCTTCATTTCTGATACCGCCTTGTAAATTTTATTTTTATTTTCTTCAGCAGTATCTAATACTTCTTTTATATTCATTTCTATTCTCCTTCCGCGGCGTAGCCGCTTCAAATTATTTTTTTAAAAGGCAGGGGGTTAAGGTCATTAACTCCTAAGAGGGAACCACCCCCCCTGCCAGTTCTAAGTATATGTCCTAACCGGACACGTGTCAAGTCGTAGCCATCTTCTCAAAATCTGTCATCCTCATTTTAATAACGGTGGCAGGGATTTTAGCCTCGTGCCATGCAATTGCCGCAATATCACCAAGCGAAACCTCTCCCGACTCAAGAGCATTAAAGCATAAACCATAAGTCTCCCACTTATTAAAATTCCTAAACGAATTTTCAATAGCCTCTACATCATTCTTATTCATTTTCATATCCCTTCACTAGTCTATCTCGTCAGTATGTGGTGACTAATCCACATAGACACCCCGCAGGGTGTTTCGACACGTATGCGTCACTCACTTATAGGTACAATCTCGTGACCCTGGCCTTCAAGAGTCTCACTTAAAGTTTTACCCTTGAACGTAGTATCACCATTCAAAAAGTTACAAATCACAAGTTCGCGGTAAGCCTCGATTACACCATCATCACCGTCATAATCTCCTGTAAAACTACGCTGAGCAATTCCCTTTTTAAAGAATGCTTCCATGCCAACCCAATTATCCTGCACTACCATATTTTCTCTAGTTTCATTCATTTCTTACTGCCCTTCTGTAAACGTCATTTGCGTCTACAAACAAGACTATACAGCAGTCCTAACCGGATGTCAAATCGGAGGCAACACCCCCGCACCTGAAGGGTTGCTAGGTTCTGGCGCGTGTCCGTTTATTTGCGTCCGTGTGTGTGCGTGTACACGTGGAAACAGTACAGAATGCGTCTAGAAATGGCGGTACTTGGTCCTTCCCTTGCGCGTGCCTACGCGCGCCCGCCCCGCACGCGCACCCGACCCCCCTGCGGGGGGTACCCTACGATTCTAAGTATATGTATAGATACCCATAGACTCCCCTGCGGTTATATATTTCTCATACTTGGTGGCTGTATGCGCTGAAGGGTTTTAGTAAGGATTCTAGTACCATCCTCTGCCTTGAGGGCTGAGGATGATACTTAGTACTAGTACTACAGTATAGTTGTTTTGTCCCGATCTTTTACAAAGTTTTTGATATGTATTTCAGATAGTGCTATCTTTATTATGAATGCCCGAATGGGACACTTATCGCATACAATAGATGTCATATGAATACCAACCTCAAAACAAAAGTAGAAGTAAAAAAGGTCTTAGATCATGTTGGATACTTCCACTGGGCGGTTATTCAAGATAACCGTGTCAGGGAACTTTTTGAAGATCCTCAAGACGCGATGAACATGATGTCTAATCTTATTAGCGACTGGGAATCAAAGGATGAATAAATGCCACAAAACGGTGGAGGAAAAGGTTGGAAGTGGGACGAAGAAACAGGACAGCATGTCATGCCAAAAAATTGGCAGAAACTTCTGGAATGGCTCCTACAAGGAAACGAACGTGAACCGCGTACGCAAAGAGACTGGGCTGCGGAAAATAAAATCCACGAGGATTCAATCCGGCGAATAAAACGTGACGCACGTTTCATTAAAGAATGGGATAAGCGTGCAGCGGAACTGAACATCAACCCTGAAAGGGTGCAGAGCGTGATTGATTCGCTCTGGCAGAGGGCATCCGATGGCGATGTGAAGGCTGCTTCTTTGTATTTGCAATATATTGACAAGTTCACTCCTAAGCGGAAAGTTGTTGTGGATGATGAGCGGGACATTGAAGGCTATTCAGATGAGGAACTTGCTGAGGCTTTAGAGGCTGAGGTGATTAATTTAAGGATGGTTAAAGATGCCTAAGGTTGGTGGTAAACATTATTCGTATACGACTAAGGGGCGTGCTGCGGCTAAGGCTGCTTCTAAGCGCACTGGTAAGAAGATAACTCATTCTAAAAAGCGCAAGTGAGCGCGGGTGGTTTCTCTGTTGAGGCTTGGGAGGTTCTTGACGGATTGGATGATGATGAAGAACTTGTTTGTGGGTTGGAGAACCCAGAGGAGTGCGAAGCGTGCGGTTAAAGAGGAGTCGGGATTTGGACGACTATCTAGCAGCGGCGATAATGGTGTGCCTTATATTGTCTACAGCGTTAGTGGTTGGGGTGTTAGCGCGGATGTTACGAGAGTGGTTTGGTTAGATGAAGGTTTGGATTGACCAAGATTTATGTACAGGAGATGGGTTGTGTGAGGAAATTTGTCCAAGCATTTTTCACGGACATGATGATGGGCTTTTTTATGTTAAAGAAGCGGGGTCTGAGATTCCTAAAGAACCTACTCATAAGATGGCGGATTCTGTGAATGTTCCTGATGATTTAGCGGAGGCTGTTATTGATGCTGCTGAGGAGTGTCCGGGTGAGTGCATTTTTGTGGAGGCGGGTTAATGAGCGCAGTTAAGATCATTACGGCTATTACGGGTTTGTTGGTGGCTGTTGGTACTTTGATAGGGGCGATTACTGTTACTCTTGGGAAGGGTGATGATAGCGCTAAGTATTCTTACACTACGATAGTGTTAGATTCGCCTGAGAAGTATGAGCAGTTTATTAATAATCATCCGGGGTGAGTATGAATTGTTGGCATTGCAACACTGAATTGATCTGGGGCGGAGATCACGATCTTATAGATGATGAATCGTATTCTATTGTTTCTAATTTGAGTTGCCCTAAATGTGATGCTTACGCTGAAGTTTATATATAGATGGCGCGTGTATCAGAGTTAAAGCAGGAAGCAGAGTGGAGAAAGTGTCAAAAGGATGAGTCGTATTTCTTACGTAAGTATTGGCATATCGCTCATCCTGCTCATGGTCGTATCCTTTTTGATTTACGGAACGCACAAGAGCAAGCCTTACAGCGATGGGGTGACAACCGTTACAGTCTTACCTTAAAGGCTCGTCAGATTGGTTGGACGACTCTTATAGCCGCTCACCAGTTTTGGCTCGCTTTTTTTAAGGAAGATCAGAACATTATTGATTTGTCGCGTACAGAGCGTGAAGCGGTTTTGTTGCTGCGTAAAACTAAGTATGGGTTTAAACATTTGCCTGATTGGATGTTGGAGCGTGGTCCGACTCAACTGGTTGAGCATCAGCAAAGGATGGTGTTTTCTAATGGTTCACAGGTTACTTCGATGCCTTCAGCATCCGATCCTGCTAGAGGTGAGTCGGCTTCGCTGGTTGTGGTTGACGAATGGGCGTTCCTTCCTAACCCTGAAGAAGCATGGGCTTCTATCGAACCAGTGGCTGATGTTGGTGGTCGGATTATCGGGTTGTCTACTGCTAATGGGTCTGGGAATTTCTTTCATCATCTTTGGACTGGTGCTGTAACTGGCAATAACCGTTTTGATGCTATGTTTTTTCCGTGGTCTGCTTCAGAGGATAGGGATGAATCTTGGTATGAATCAAAGAAACAGTCGATGTTGCCGTGGCAACTTGCACAAGAATATCCAACCAGTCCCGAAGAAGCATTTGTTCGTTCTGGTAATCCTGTCTTTGATCTTGACGTTTTGGATGCTATGTCTAAGCATATTAGACGCGGTGAGACAGGTTATTTACACGAACTTCAACCGAGGGTTTTAGAGTTTAGAACATGAGTTTAACTATTTGGAGTCCTCCTGAGCGTTGGAGTGGTTACACGTTGGGTGTTGATACTGCTGAAGGTTTAGGTCACGGCGATTATTCTTGCGTTCAGGTTGTTGACGCTAAGAATGGTGAGCAGGTAGCGGTGTGGCATGGGCGTATACCGCCTGACGAGTTAGCACATGAGGTTTACAATATTGGTATCTGGTATGGGAACGCTTTGTGTTGCGTTGAGTCTAATAATCATGGTTTAACTACGATCACACAGTTGAGGCAGTTGGGGTACCCTAATCTTTTTCGTAGGCGTTCGTTGAATAATGAGACTAATAAGATGTCTCAGGAGTTTGGGTGGAGAACCACGCGCACATCTAAGCCTTTAATGATTGATGATCTTAGCATGGCGTTAAAGAACGAAGAATTAGTGTTGCATGACGAGTTTACGTTGCAGGAGTTGAGAACTTTCACTCGTAATGACAGGGGTTCCATGTCTGGTTCCCCGCATGATGACCGTGTTATGGCGCTTGCTTTGGCTAATCAGATGCGCAAGTATGCGTTTATACCTGAGTATGTGCAGGAAGTTGATGACAGTTGGACGTTTGATTGGTGGGTTAGGCAAATCCCTAAGAACGCTCCGGTTACTGATACTATTGGTTTCAACAATGTTCGTGGGACACCTTGAGCATTTGTTTAGGACACAACTATTGAATGGAGAGTCCTTTATGAGTAACAGACAATACAATGCCTCTGGTATGGGAGCGCAACCTAACTTGAACACTAATGTTCTTGAGTTTGGTCCTCCTACTGAGACTGGTTCGCAAAAGGCTACTTTAAGAAGTGATGAAGGCGGTTCAAGGCAAGTAAGCAATGAACAGGCTGCACGCGAAACACCTTTCAACCAGCATGGGCATACAGGAAAAGTAGAGCCTGCACATCAGCCAGCACCTCGGTAGTGGCTGTTTTACCTCCTAACGCTTCTTTTCAAGAGTTCGCAAAATACGTTGAAACCCATAAGGGTTTTAAAACTGATAAAGAACTTGAAGAATTATGGGAGTGGAGGCAGAAACTTTTAGGGGTGAAGGTTATTACTGGAGCGGCTGAACGATCAATGTTGCCTCCTGATGAGCAACATTTGACTTTACGTGAACGCGAAAAGAAAGTTATTGCTGAAGCAGAAGCCGCCGGTATTCAAGTAGAGAGGGCATCGTCTTAATGGCGCGACAAACTAAAGCGGAACAATTCGCCAAGATACAAGATCGTATCGAGATGACACATCGTTGGCGTGTTGAAGAAGGTTATGACGCTTTGTGGCGTAGGATGATCGACCTTTATCGTGGTAAAACTTATGGTGGTGACACTTTAGGTGCGGGTTATTCAGGGAATGTCAGTTATGACCGTATCTCTGTGAACCTTGCTTTTAGCACTATTAATGTTATCGCTCCTTCTGTTGCTGTTAACCATCCTAAAATAACGGTTACAGCGAACAAAGAAGGTGACGAGGATCGTGCCGTTTTCAACGAAGCGATCATTAACTATTTGTGGAGGCATCACGATTACAGGAAACCTTTCAGGCGTGCTGTTAAAGATTTTCTTATTCTTGGTCACGCTTGGGTGAAGGTCGGGTGGCGTTTCGTTGAGCAGGAACGTCCATTAACTCAAACAGAAATGGATGAGCAGATTGTTACTGCGGCTGAGGAAGTTCAGGATTTCGCTTACATGAATCCTGATATGGCTGGTGACTTGCCTTCTGATGAAGATATTGTTGCTAGTGTTCCTAGTTCCAGAATGGAAATAGTTGAGGATCAGGCTTTTGTTGAGAGGATAAGCCCTTTCGATATGTTGGTTGATCCTGAAGCGACTTGTTTAGAGGACGCTAAATGGATTGTGCAAAGAATTGTACGTCCGTTGAATGAAGTTAAAAAAGACAAAAGATTTAGACGTAGTGTTCGTCAAGGTTTAGAAGCAGATTCGGGTGTGCGTTACCGTTGGAATAATGACACGGAACGTGAACAGTACTCAGACCTTGTTGAACGTGTAAGTATTTTTGAATACTACAACATTGAAAATGGCACCATGTGTGTGCTTAGTCAAACAGGTAACGATTTTTTATTAGATCCAACACCTATGCCTTATTCGTTCGGACATCCTTACGTGATGTTACGCAATTATGATGTGCCAGATACGTTTTATCCGATTGGGGATCTGTCACAAATAGAGTCTTTGCAGGAAGAATTGAATAAGACACGTTCACAGATGGTGAACCATCGTAAACGCTACGCTCGGAAGTATTTATACCATGAGCGTTCTTTTGGACCCGAAGGTCGTGAGGCATTAGAATCTGACGAAGATGGACGTTTCGTACCCGTTGTGGACGAAAACAGAGGTCTTGGAGATGTAGTCGTTCCTCTTGCTCAAACGCCTTTGGCTCCAGAAATGTACAATCATTCCCATCTCATTGAGGCTGACATCAATACAGTGAGTGGGGTTTCAGAATATCAGCGTGGTCAAATGCCTGAAACTAGGCGTACCGCTACTGAAGCCAGCATCATTGCTGACGCTGGCAATGCTCGTGCTGCTGACAAATTAGCGACTATCGAAATTATTATTTCTAAAGTTGCTCGCATGGTTATGCAACTGATGCAACAGTACATGACTGAAGCGCAGATGATTCGTGTAACAGGAAAAGACGACCAAGAATATTTCATCGCTTACACTCGTGATGACATTATTGGCGAATATGATTTCTCTGTTCAAGGAGGTTCGACACAGCCATTAAATGAGACTGCTCGTAGACAACAAGCAATTTCGTTAATGAATGCTATGGCACCCCTTGTAGGCGTAGTCGTTGATCCAGCAGAACTTGTGAAACACGTTCTGCAATATGGGTTTGGGATCGAGGACGCAGAAAAGTTTATTATCCAACAGCAACCTATGGTCGCTGAAGGTGAAGCCGCAGCCGGTGAGGAAATAGCGGGCATGCAGCCACCAGCCGTTACAGGCGGGATGGCTCCGGGTCCGATTCCCGATCAGGTATTCGAGGCAACAGGTGGGGTACCACCTGAATTATTAGCGCAACTCCAGAACCAGATGGGACTTGAGTTACCTAATATGTAATTTACGGGACAAAATATGTCTCATAATAGGAACAACCGAAGGGATTCCACATGGAAAACGAAACACAGGAACTAGCAGAAAGCACTCCAGACGTTTCACAAGAAGTTACTGCAACAGGAGACACATACACCGTCAAAGTTGATGGGGAAATGCAACAAGTCTCATTGGATGAACTTCAAAACGGATATCAACGTCAAGCGGATTACACTCGTAAAACGCAAGAGTTGGCATCAGAACGCGAAAGGTTGGCTCAAGGAGAGGCAATCGTCCAAGCATTAGAGTCTGACCCAAGAGGTGCAGTTTCGGCTTTAGCCGATGCCTTTGGAGTCAGCATGGGTAATCAGAACACCGATCAGGACGAACTGGTAGAGGATCTGGACCCAGAAGAAGTACGTTTGCGGCGAATTGAACAATCCATTGAAGAACAGGATCGCGCTAACAGACAGCAAAATATGCAAAAAGAAGTGAAAGAATTGTCTACTAAATTCAATACTGAGATTGATGAGAAGGCACTTTATAGTCACGCTTTGAAACATAATATCGGCAACCTTGAAGCCGCTTACGCTCATATGACGTACGGCGATCTTCAAAGCAAAGCAAAAACTGCTGACATTATTGAGGAGAAACGTGCTGCAAACGTAGTTGAATCTACGGTTGGGAGTCCTTCAGCCACTCAGGAAACGAATACTAACAAGGCAATTAATTCAATTCGGGATGCTTTCGCGCTGGCGAACGAACAATTATCAAACAACTAATAGGAGAAAAATCAAATGGTAGCGGGTAACACCAACTTTGATGAGATACTCAGCACAACGCTGAATAATTATGTTCCTAAACTTGCGGATAACGTGTTTACTGCTCGCCCACTGTTTTATGCGCTTACCAATGGACAAACCATTCGGCGCGTAAGTGGCGGAGCAAAAATCGTTGTTCCAATAATTTATGGATCAAACTCAACTGCCGGTTCTTACTCAGGATCAGATACTATAGCCACGACTGCTCAGACAGGCATCACAGCCGCTGAGTTCGACTGGAAACAGTATGCTGCAACTGTAACAATAACTGGTATTGAAGAAGCAAAAAATAATGGACCAGAGCAAGTAATCGACCTTCTCGAAGGAAAGATCATGCAGACGGAAGAAACCATTATTGAAAACCTTAACACCATGCTTTTCGGCAATGGTACAGGTAACAGTGGTAAAGACATGCTTGGGCTTGCAGCCTGCGTAGGTCTTGGTAATGACGCAGGTGGTTCCTCTTTCGGAGGAATTGATGCAACAGACTCAGATAACTCTTGGTGGAGATCAAAAGTTCATAATATGTCTGGTGCTATAACACTTGCTCAAATGTCAAATACTTACAATGACGTATCGGTTGGCAACGATCAGCCTACGATCATTATGACTGGACAGTCACAGTATGAGGCATATGAAGCATTGCTTCAGCCACAACTACGTTACACAGACGCTAAGACAGCAGATGCTGGTTTCCAGAACCTTCTGTTCAAGGGCGCTCCTGTAACTTATGACGGCACACTAGCCGGTGAAGGCAAAATGTACATGCTTAACACTAAGTATCTACGTCTTGTTGCTCACACAGACACTTGGTTCCAGCCGACTCCGTTCGTGCGACCAACGAACCAAGATGCACGTTACGCACAAATATTGTGCTACGGAAACTTGACGATCAGCAACCGCGCTCGTCAAGGATACATCTACGGTATAACCCCTGCTTAAGTAAGGGTTTGCTTTTGTATCAATTGCAAGCAAAGGAGTAAGAAATGGGTAGAGAGTTCGCCCTCGCATATAGTCAAACTGCTGAACATGCCGCTTCGCGCGGCGGTTCTGCGCCTAGCACTTATGCCGCCGGTCAGGTGGCTGGGGCTAGACCAGCATCGTCTTTTGCTGAGGCACCTCCCGATTCTTTAGACGGTTCTTGCTCCGCGACAACTCGTGGCGGGACTGCGTGTAAAGCGCATCCCGTCACGGGTACATCGCTTTGTATTGGACATACAAGGCAGAAAGCGGCTGTTTAATGACCTCAATGACTTTGCAACAAATGCGCGATCAGGTTCGTTCAGTTGTTGACATTGATGCAACTGATATTTCTGACACTGTTCTTGACAATATGATTGGTCAAGGTTTCGACACGATTGTTTACAGTGAAAAAAGATGGCCATTTTTTGAAACATCAACAACTTTCAACACGGTTGGTGGAACGAAAACTTACACTCTTGCTGGTATCGCAGGTTCTCCTGACACTATCACGCAAGGTGTTCGTGAAATAATGTCGTTACGTAATGACGATCATGTCCTTGAGTTTATTGGTAACGATAACGCAGATTTTATTTATCCTCTTAATGTGACCACAAGCGGTCAGCCTTGGGAGTGGAGTTTCTGGAATGACACGGTTACGTTGTATCCAACTCCTGATGGTGCCGCTACTATTTATGCTCGTGTAATGCGGAACCCAACAGATTTTGGTGTTGGTTCAGCATCAGGTTCTTCACCTGATTTGCCTGCACCTTTTCATCCTATTCTTGTGACTTACGCTATTGCTAAAGCCTATTTACAGCAGGAAGATCCTGTGATGGCTCAACAATATTTAATACAATTCCAAACTGATCTCGATAATATTGGTCGTAGGTACGCTGACGTTCCAGCACCTCAACCTATGGTTGCTAACAGTCGCATAGCGACTCGTTACGCTGTGGGTACAGGCGGTTTACGTTATAGCAGTTCCGGCGGGGTTATTTGGTAAAGGTTAATGGCACGCCAATTCAAACTTGAAGTTTTAGAAGCCTTCACTGGTGGTCTTAACTTTCGTTCCGATCAGTTTAATCTCGCTGAAAACGAATCCCCTGACATGCTTAATGTCACTGTTGACCCTCGTGGTGGGATACGTCAACGTGATGGTGTTGACAGACGCAACACAACAGCATTAAGTGCTGATGTTAAAGGCATGTGGGCTTTGTACACAGATGGTGGAACTAGCCAACTTTTAGTTAATTACGGAACTACTGTTGCTCATTCTGCGTCTACTAATTTCACTACTGTTAGTGGAATAACAGCGCGAACTAGCGGTTCGCGTGTTTATGGCATGACCATGAATAACATCGCTTACGGTGTTTCTTACGATAAACCGTCTTTTAAATGGGATGGTTCTTCAGGTGCAGATTTAGGAACTACTCTCGATGGTTCCGCTGGGAACTTCCCTCAAGCGCAATACGTAGCGTTTTGGAACAATTTTGCGTGGGTAGGGTATACGTATGAGGGTAGTACCGGATACAAGTACCGACTCAGATGGTCCAATGCGAATGATCCCGAAAAGTGGTCTGCGTCTGATTATGTTGATATTGATAAAGGGGAGCATGGTGACTATATTACAGGGCTTGTACCAGCAGGAGACAGGCTTCTAGTTTTTAAATCCAATAGTGTTTACGCTGTTTACGGTTTTGATTCTGATTCTTTTCAAGTAACAACAGCAACTAACAATGTTGGTTCGATACCAGAATCTTCCCCTGTTTCTTCAACGTTTGGAACTTTCTTTTGGCACGCAGATCAAGGAGTTTACGTTTACGATGGGCAACAATTCATATGGTTGTTTTCCAAATTGCAGCCCGCTATTGAAGATGGACGTATAGATAACCTAACTAGTAACCCCCCGCAGTTAGCGTGGGGTAACAACAAATTGTATGTTTCAGTTGACTGGACTGAAGATGGCGCTACTACTCGAAGAACTTTCATGTATGACCCGACTATGGGTGAAGGTGGTTCTTGGACTATGAGCGACATTGATGCTGGGCCACTGTATGCGTATCGTCCACCTAATTCTTCGCCTACAGTTTACGCAGGATGCGTAGCAAATACTGGCGTTGTGGTCGATGTGGAAGATGCACAGAATCGTACAACTGACCGTTATGCGTCTACTACGGTTTCGCATATAACGTCTTATTTTACTACTAGGTGGGTAGTTGGGCGTGATCCTATTGTTAAAAAGCGTTGGGGTCGTCCAAGAGTGGTGTTATCAGCAGAAACCACGCTTACTTTACCTATACAAATTTACAAAGATTACGATAAGTCATCTCAAACTAATAGTTTCGATTTGTCTATTACTGGTAAAACGTCTGATTCTTTGTGGGGTACCGCTAAATGGGATGATGCTGACCCTGATTCTTCATATTTAGCGAAATGGGATGCTATTGCCCGTAATTTAACAGCAGATGTTGTTAATTTGCCCACACTTGGGACAGCACAGAGTATTAGTATGAAGGTAAACGGACCTTCCACAAATAATCATTGGGAAGTAAATGCGTTGGCTTTCACATACACGCCGAGGAGATTGCGATAAATGGCGACATTAGCAGTTACAAACGATTTTTCCGCTGGAACAACAATAGTTGCCAGCGAAATGAACACCAATTTTACGGATATAGAAACTTTTGTTAATACAACTCCGGGTGTTGTGCAGAAAGACATTGTTGATGCTAAGGGTGACATTATTGTTGCTACTGGTTCTGATGCGGTAACACGTTTAGCGGCTGGAACTAATGACCATGTTTTAACAGCAGATTCTTCTCAAAGTGCTGGTGTTAAATGGGCAGCGGCTCCTGCCGATGCTACAAAAATGCCTTTGGCTGGTGGTACTTTTACTGGTGCTGTCACGTTTCAAGGCGCAAGTCCGATTTTATTAACGGGTGCTACTACTGGTAATGGGTATGAAATTACTTTAGCGATTACAGATCCTACTGCTGATCGGACTATTACTCTCCCTAATGCCGCTGGAACAGTAGCGCTTACAGGTGGAGAAGAATGGAATAATGCTAATAATGTTCTCACTAACTCGGTTTTCAATTAAATAAAGGAAAGGTAATATGGCGACATATTCAAAACAACTACTGTCAGGTGGCACTAACGGTAAGAACATCAAGGTTGCGGCTACGGCTACTGCTGGTACAACTGTTCATACTGCCGTATCAGGGACTTCTGACATGGATGAAATCTGGTTGTATGCCTGTAATACTGATTCAAGCGACAGGAAACTGACGATTGAATACGGTGGTGCAACATCACCAGATGAATTAACAGAAATCACCATAGAAGCGGAAGCAGGTTGGGTGCTTGTATGCCCCGGATTGCTTTTGCAAAATGGTCTTGTAGTCAAGGCTTTTGCCGCGTCTGCTAACGTAGTTAATGTAAATGGTTTTGTAAATAGAATAACTGCTTAAGAGGTCTTATAGTGTTTCGACAAGATAGGACAGCCCCTAGTAAAGCCGTTTCCACTTGGAAGGGTCGTAAAGATGTGGCTAGGTCACATCCTTCTACGGCTGTGTCTGATTGGTTGAATGGTATTGGTGGTGCTGGTCCTTTAACAGCAACAGGCACATTTGCGTCTGGTCCTGCTCTTTCACCTGTTGATACTGCTACTCATAGACATTGGGTATTTACTGCTACGGGAAATTTCGTTGTTTCGGATAATCCAAATGCTCAACAGGTGGGTGTTATTACCGTTGCAGGTGGTGGTGGTGCCTATAGCGATAAACAGGGTGGTGGCGCTGGTGGAACTGTCCAGTACCAATCTTCTATCGCTGCACCAGTAGCGTCTGTGACTGTAACTGTAGGTGGTGGTGGTGCTATATCCGCTGATGGTGGATCATCTTCTCATAATTTTGACGCATCTGGTATTACCAAGACAGGAGGGGATCATACAAGTTCTGGCAATAGTTGGACTGATGGTGGAGATAATGCAGACTATTCAGGTGGCAATGGCAATGGTTACGCTGGTGGTGGGGGCGCTGGGGCTGGTGCTAATGGCAGTAATTTTGGTGACCAA
>VTLG01002701.1_pt1 | contig 20329 bp, 29 predicted proteins | sample 4694571 | NCBI WGS metagenome assembly VTLG01 (sample SAMN12604809, study PRJNA352737) | marine metagenome | biome: ENVO:00000447; feature: ENVO:00000209|ENVO:00000569|ENVO:01000036; material: ENVO:00002151; isolation source: viral sequences binned using virsorter ... | reverse complement strand
CCTTAATAACTCCAGCAAGTTTACTACTGTAATCTAATTCTTTAACTCTACTAGCTTTGGCTTCTTCTAATAATAGTTTATGAAAATCTTCTGAAATTTTTAAATGAACTATACATGGTCCCCATGTAAATACACCATATGATATTTCTTGTTTTTTATCTGTCATTCTAAATTCATTGCCTCTCTATATTGTTGTAGATTTACTACCTTTCCATCAAATACATGATCGGGTGAGTAATGATCTATTAGTTGTTCTACTTTATGTAATTTTACTTGTACGTATGGCCATATTAAACGACATACATAATACGCTTCTCTAAAAGTACATCGCCAACGCCACTGGGTTTTATATTTTTTTCCAGCTTTGTTTAAACCTTTTACATTTCTTTTAATTACACTACCAACTTGTAGTGTTTCATGCACCCAACGAATTACTGCTTCGTCAGTCATTGCTATCTCCATGCTAATGCGCATAGAGTTAGACATTCTATGTCCTTCTCCTTTATGTTTCTTTTTCTTTTCCCAGCCTTTTTTACATTGAAGACTTCCTTCGCCATCAAATAAACCAGCTAGATATGCTATATCACTTTCTCTCATGTGTTATTATCCATTTTAAAGTTGATGTAGCAGGGTCGTATCCCTGAAAGTCGGTATGCTTGCAGCTACTTAGCAGGATTATAATTCCAATAAGTATCACTATCTTCATGTTTAATTTCTCCTGTAGATTCACATATCCAACATTGATGAACATTAATTTCTCCATCTTCTTCATCCTTTGTCTTAATAAAGCCATTACCTTTGCAATTATAACAAATGGCTATCATTTTTTATCCTTTATCTTACCATTAAGTTTTTTTGCTTTTTCATTTGCTAAACATTCTACAGTCTTGCTGATTGAAAGTTTTGCATCGGGCAATAAAACTTTAGACAATGATATTAATGTGTTGTATGTTTCTTTTGTTAATGAAACATTTCTATATTTAGTTATATCAGTCATTGTGTCCTTTCATATATTTCTGAGCAATATATAGGATCAATAGGAGATTTGTCAAGATGAAATTTATATTAAGTATGATTATGTGCACAAGTGTCTATAATATGTGCATAGATCCAATACCCTTACCTAAAAAATATAATAGTCATTATGAATGTATGATCGCGGGCTATGAAGAGTCTATTAAAAAAGCTAAAGAAATTGGTCCAGTTGAAGTTAATAAGTATAAAACAATTATTAAGTTTATGTGTATCCCAGAGAACACTATTTGACAATGTGTCCAAATTGTGATAGAGGATTAAATCTTCTCACCACAATAACCTATCGTTTTGATTCCCTCTTTACGATGGGTTTTCAATTCATTCACAAATAAATCCTTGAACTGTTCCCCTTCCATCATTAAGGTACCAGCCACTTGTAAGGTCATTATTATCTTTGTAAGTAGCTATTGCTTCTCTATGGTCGTCTGCAAACATTAGACATTCGTGAACGTCCACTGGTTTTGTAAACTCTAGTGTTTCTTTTATCAGTGTTCCATCGAACAGTAGTATTAATATTATTAATGTCTTTGCCATGTGCAAACTCCTTAATCAATTTATACCATAACTCTTTATACTTAGGATCTTTTGTTTTTTTCCACAGTATTGCTACTTCGTCTATCTTCTTTGTCTTCACCTGTTTTTTTACCCCATGTTATTATACGATCTAAATTATGAGTTTTCATCTTAATAATAGGGCCATAAGGCTTCCATGCCTGCGCTACTAAATTAAGTTCAATTACTAAATTAGACCATTGTTTAGAAGTTATATTACTTACTTTTAAGTTTATACTTTTTTCTTTCATACTGTATATATAGGGCTTTATAGGATGTTTGTCAACGTCCTTTTCTACCTTTTCCTCTATATTTTCCCATTCTTTTTTCGTGTTTATTTCTATTCTTTTTGTGACGACCCGGACGCTTTTTAGGTTTATCGCGTTTAGGTTTAGTAACTACACCAAATCTAGCTCTTTTACCCATTTTTAAACGAAGGTTTTACTTCAATACGAGTAGACTTATTTATGTGAGGCATATAACTAATTTTACCATTTATCTTTTGTTCTAAATCAGTTCCGCATGTAACACATCTATATATAGTTTTATAAATAGATACGAATACACTTTCCTCTGTGCAATGTGGGCATGTGCCGTTTACAACCTGAGCTTCTACATTAAATTCTTTCAAATATTTTTCGTCCATGTTTCTCCTTCCTAGTATATTTCTTTTTATCTTTTATTATCTTCGGTGTAAAGAATTTTAAAATCTTAGCTATAGGGTTATTTCTTCTGTTTTTTTTCAAAAAATGCCTGTATGCTTTTTTATTCAAGAATTAATGATTTAATAGATTTCTCACCCATGTAGATTTCAGTCGTGGCCTTACCTTTGTAGCATTTATAAGACACAGTTTCACTATAGGTCCTCTCCGCTTCACGTTTTCCGCGTAAGCAAATTGCCATCGAGGGTTGAATACGGTGTTCTTTAATCTCTCCGTTTACAAACATCAGTAATGCAAATACACTCTCGATCAAATTTCACCCCCATTCTTACATTCGCATGTAGAACATTCACATTCTCCACTAAATTCACTAGGGGGTCCTCCCCAGTTAGAATGTTTTTCATATTCACAATGACAAGGGCATCCGCATTTTTTACATTTAATTGGTGGACTCATTAGTATTGCTTTACACCTCCATTGCCATTCTTATAATGGATTTCTCTGTTAGCATCTTTAAGTTTTTCAATGTCTAATAAAACTTTATCCATTTGTTTTCTTAAAAATTCTATATTTACTTTATTCAAGGCCATAGAGTCGATATGTTTGTTTAACTTCTCAGTGGTCTTGTATAAATCTTCGATCATCATAAATTGTTCGCTATCTGCGGGAAGAGACCCAAGTTGGCCCCGCGGCCATTTGATTCTAAACTCTGTATTCTCAGTTAAGTCTTTAGACATTAGTTCTACTGTTGTTTGAATTTTGTTTTGAGTCTCAATAATACCGAAGTAAGCCCAGGTACCGATCGCTACCATCGCGATCAACGAAGCTACCGTCTTCATAGGCATTTGAACTGCTGCTTCTTCAGAAATTTTTAAAGGTTTTGCCATTAGTTATAACTATATCCTGTGTTGCCTTGATCTAATTTTTCAAATAATTTTTTATGTTGGTCCATAATCTCTTTATCAGAGTCCTGCATGTCATCCATTTGATCTTGTAGTTTTTCAAAATATCTTTCTAGTTTTTGTACTTTGTCCATTTGTACAGCTTGAATAGTTGATAGTTCAAAAGTTCTAGATAGACTCCACCCTCCTAATGCTATTAGGAGTCCAACTAACATCGTTAAAATTTTTTCCATCATTGTTTTGGTTCCGGTAAAGGTCCTTCCAATTGTTCGTCTGTGGGCATTATAAGAGGTTTTCTGGTCCCCATATAATTTCCAGGGTTTTCTTTTATATACTCTTTTTTAAGGTTTTCCCAGTGATTTCCTTTAGGTCTTTCCAGATCTTTTTCTTTAGTAGTAGGTACAATTCCCTTACATTTAGACACTAAAAGATTAAAGTTTTGATTAAGCTGTAGAGTTGGGTTTCTATTTACTTTGTTACACATTTTAAACAATTCTAATTGTTGTTTTAAATTCATGTTTTCCATCTGAAGATCTTTAAATTCTTCTGTGCAAGCATGGCCTAAATACTTTCTAAAAGTTAATCTAAGGTACTCTTCTTCATGAGTACTGCCGTCACTATAATTATAATCAGTGTCTCTTTGTTGAATAGAAACATCTACTTCGCCTGTTCTACACTCTCGATAACCATTGTTAAGATACTCATTACGTGCGTTAGCTATGGTAAAAAGAAAACATGCGCTAATTATTAAGATCGCGATTAATATCCTTAATGTCATAAGAATGCTCCCTTACCGTGTTAGCTAATGTTTGGTATAAGTTTTCAGCCATCGACCATGTCGATTCAGCTGCTGCAAGTCTAGTTCTGAGATCAGATACTTTTTCTTGTTCTACTGCAATATCTCTTTTGAGATTTATAATTTCTTGTTTGTTAGCGTAAATAGTGTCGTTAAGATTAATAACGTATTTAATACCAGTGAACGATCCAAAGATAACAGATGCTACTACGGGTATCATTACAAAATTTGATTTTATTACGTCTACTATTTTCATTAGGCATTAGTCCTGCTTCTTTTTTTTCTTACGCTTTTTCTTTTTCTTTTTATTTGAATCGGGTATAGAATTCCATAATTGTTCATCCATTGCTTTCTCCACCTGTGATACTTTTTCTTTAATAAGGACCATATCTTGCGACAGGGAGAACGTTCGGCTGAGCGTCCAACCTCCAAGTGCGATGAGTATAGCCAACAATGCAGTAATAATCTTATCATTCATCACATTTACATCTTTTACCTAAAATTTTTTCAATGTAATGTTTTACAAATTGTTTAATTTTTTTAATCATCTTTTTTTTCTTCAATTTCGTAGAAGAATTTATCAGTGTCTTCCGTTCTCCATTTTCGAGTGTCTTCTACATTCCACTCGGAAGTTTGAACTTTCCAGTCAGGAATTTCATCTTTAACTGTAAACGATGGAATATCCCATATTAATCTATTGTTTGGCTGTGCCGCATAGTTGCCGTTTTCTAACGCAAGTATGTGAGCGCACTTATGTTCGTGCGGAATCTCAGAATGATCTGTGTCTAGTATATTACTATCTGGGTGAGCAAAATCAACTGTAAAAAGGTACGCACCATGGTACCATTTTTTATCTTTACCAATGTATTTGCCAGATTGTCCGTCTAAGATATCATAAGAAGTAACAGCAGGGTGGTAACTAAAACAATTCCAAAGCTCCAGCTCGTCAAGTCGCATCCTAGGTATTTCTTTGACATCAAACCCTCTTTGAATAAAGGCTGAAATAGGCAATCTATAAAATATTGCACCATTTTCCATAATTGCATGAAAAAGTAACGGACGACCAGTAATGGACGAAAGCCCAAATATAATGCAGTCTTCAACTTCGCCATGATGTTTTTTAAGATCATAGAGATACTCTCTCCTGATCTGTGCATACGTCACAGGAATATTTACATTGAGATAAGCCATAGCACATTACAAAATTATAGCGCCAATAACAAAACCAATAACAAAACCAATGATGTATTCTCTATAGTATAGAGACCATACATCCCATTTTACTTTTAATTGTTTTAACATTTGTTTCATATTTCCTCCTCTTTAATATTACCCCAGTTGGGTCCGGATTCATAGTCTACTTTATTAGGAACTTCAAGAGAAACTGCGTCCTCCATTATTTCTTTTATCTTACCTGCATTGTCACTAACTGATATATCTAATTCATCATGAACTTGTATGTGTGGAGTAATTCCTTCTTTATATAATTCAATCATTGCTTTTTTTGTCATGTCAGCTGCACTCCCTTGAATTAATTTATTTAGTGCTTTGTAAGTGTAAGCACGTTTGATCCCTGGTCCGTGTTCCAAGAGCGCTGCATCATGAGGCAGGGCTTTATGAATCCCAAATTGATTTGGTTCCCATAAATGAAATCTGCAAAGTCTTCCAAGTAAAGTTCTAATTTTTCCTGAATCCTGTGCTCTTCTCATTACATTGTCCATAAGTTTTTTAACAAAGGGTACCTTCGTATGGTACTGTCTAAAAAGATCTTCGGCTTTATCTTTAGATACTCCTAGTTCAGCTTGTAATTTATTTTTACCCATACCATAGAACAGACCAAGATTTATGGTCTTAGCCTGTCCCCTCGGTATCTCTGCCATGTCTGCCACGATAGTATGGAAATCGGCATCGCCTAATTTATAGGCTTCCAATACTTCGTCCACGCCATAGAGATTCTGTAAAGCTGCATAATGCACTACCAACCTAGGCTCTTGCTGAGAATAGTCAAAACAACCCCATGTATGGCCTTCCTCAGGGATAAATAAGGACCTAATCCGTGGTCCAAGTTCCTTGTTCCGTGCTGGTATTTGCTGTAAATTTGGATTTGAGTAACTAAATCTTCCCGTCACTGTTCCACCATTATCTGATCTTAATTGGTTTATTTCAGCATGTATTCTTCCTTTGTGATTATGTTTTAATATGGTATCAATAAACGTGGTATGCGCTTTATTTATTTCACGGGCGCGGGCTATTCGTTTCACCAGTGGGTGGGGGTGATTCTGTAAAAAGTTTTTTGTAAATGATGGAGAATTTGTTTTTTCGGTTCGGTCAAATTGTAGGTGAAGTTTTTCAAAAACTTGCGCTATCGACCTCGCTGCCCATATTTGGGTATCTACTCCAGTTTCTGCTTTTACTAATTTTAAGCATTCTTTTTCTTCTGTTAGTAATTGTTCTTTTAATTGATGAGCTGCTTCAACGTCTACTCGTACTCCTAAAAAACGCATATCGATTAGGCAAGGAAAAAGTTCAGTCTCTAATTCAAAAATAGATTGTATATCTTGGTGTAAAATTTCTTTCTTTAGTTCTTGCCAAAGTTCATAAGTAAGCTCAGCATCTTTTTCTGCGTATGCACCCACGTACATAGCAGGTAGTTTATACATTTCTGCTTTAGGATCTATTCCCCATGATTTTGCTGCATCATACAAAGCTGATTCATCTTTGCCTTTACCTATATATCTTCTACTACAACTATTTAAATCATAACGCATTTGATTTTCATCTACAACTGCGGCAGCAATCATAGTATCAACAATTTTACCATTTATTTTAAGTCCTAAAGATCTAAGCCAACAAACATCATACATTGCATTGTGAAATATTTTGATAGAATCTGTGTTTAAAACTCCTTGAAACCATTTTAAAACTTTTTTCTTGTCCATGTTACCACCACCTTCATGAGCAATTGGATAGTATCCAGACCAATCTTTAACAGCGACAGCAATACCTGTAACACCTCCTCTACCAGTCACAGCACCTGATCCCATTTTTATCAGGTCAGGATCTTTGGTTTCTAAGTCAATTGCTATCTCTTTATATTTTGATAAATTTGGAAATTCTTCAGGAGGTATCCATTCAGTTTGTGGTTTAAATAAAGGCACTTGCATCATTTAAGTATCCCCCATGAATTTTTTTGAGAGATCCCGCTGGTTACTGCTTGGGGATTTTTGCCAGAACTCTCAGGATAATCTCTTTCAAGAATCATTTCTAAAAAGTGTATAGCTTTCAAAATATCTTCCTTTTTTCCTTTCAATCTGTGACGACAGATATATTTTATAGCGCATCCTTCCGGAAAAAGCAATTCATTTTCTACAACAAATTTACTTGGTTGAATTTTAAATTTTTGATAATGTGATCCTCCGTGTTGTTTATCCCAAACACTCATATTGCATTCCTTATTAATCGGTTAATATATTCTTCATGTTTTCTTTTTTTAACATGTGGCCTACGACTGTATGCTAAATCCCATGCTCTACCTTTTTCACTTTTTCTCCATTTTTTTCTAGCTCGTTTTCTACTTTCAGCATAAGGATGAATCATATATTCTCCATTGGATATGCTTTTTCATAATCTTTAGGTCTTATGATATGTAAATTTTCTTTAGTTCGTGTTGCACCTACATAAAATAATCTTGTCTCATCATCAGGATTTTTTCTGTAAGATCTATTAGTATTATTAGTAAGATCAGTTAATAAAACTACATTGGGTCTTTCGCCACCCTTAACACTATGTATAGTAGATAAATGAATTCTTGGATTAGTTTTTAAATTCTCCCCATTTCTACGCATACTTCTAATGTAGTTTTTTCTTCTAAAGTTTAAGTCATCAAATGCTTCATACCAAACTCCATCAGTTTTTAATCCGTAATCTTTTAGCTGAGAAAAATTATAATAACTTTCTTTAGCCATTCCTTTAAGCTTTAATTTATTTGCATGTTGGGGAGTCATATAGCTATATATTCTTTCTATTTGTTTATAATTTAAAGGAGTTCCTTTTCTTGCTAATTCCCAATCTGCTGCAGCTTCAGCTGCATCTTTTTCTGGCATTATTTTAAATCTGTTTTCAAAATACCAGCCACGTTCTCTCATTTCTTCTTCTATATTATCTAACATATGACGTGTTCGAGATAGTACATACCACTCTCCGGATGACATATCTAAATCTTTTATATCATCGTGAAATTTTAATGACCCCTGATGATCTCTTGGTGCCCATTCTTTATATCTTCTTGTAGATACACGTTTAATAATACCTAACGCAAAGTCATGTATTGCTCTTGGTATTCTTCTTGATTGTGTAAGATTTAAAAGTTTTCCTGTTTGTGCAATGAAAGAATCTACATCAGCACCGGCCCATCTAAATATTGCTTGATCATCATCACCTGCAATAAAAGAATCTTCTGTATTATTCCAGATAGTTTTAGCCATATCCCATTGTATTAATGAAAGATCTTGTGCTTCATCAATAAACACAACATCAAATTTAGGACATTTATCTGATTTAATAAACTCTGTTATCATATCATTATAATCTTTAAGAACATTTTCTTTTTTATATCTTTCTAATTCGTTAGCTAAATGAACTAAAGTTTTATATTCTACTTCAGTATTGTGTTCTCCTAATTTAAGTTGTTGCTCTAAAGTTATGTTTCTAAGTTTAGCTAAATGAATCAATCTTAAGTAATCACTTTTGGTAGTAAATATACCAGTCTCTTCTTCATCGTATTCATTATAATCTAAAAAAATATTTAATTTTTTACCAAGATCTTCATAATGTCTTTTCTGCATTACTTGATCTTTACTATATCCAAGTTTTCTAAATGCTAGGGAGTGTAAAGTTCTAAAATAAGGTAGGTCATCTTCGGTGTAATTAAATTTATCCATCGCTCTTCCCTTAGCTTCATTGGCTGCTTTTTTGGTAAAAGCAAAGTACCCTATCTTATCTGGATCAGTATCTTTTAAATAATCTTGTACTTTATTAAGAAGAGTCCAAGTCTTTCCTGTTCCTGGTGGTCCTAATACAATTGTTTTCATTAAAAAGGTGCTTCCTCTTTTAATTTCTTTTGAGTAAATTGATCTTCAACTTTATCAAATACTTCAACTTTCATAACTGATGGTTTCTTTTTACCTATAACCATTCGTCCTTCGTCACATCCACAATGTTCTTTAAGCATTTGTTGAGTTACTTGATAATCTTCTTTCCATTTTTTCTTAGTTAAATGTCCGTGAAAGAATCTATGAAATGTAAACACGTGTTTACCTTCTTCAGTATAAACTGCTCCATTTAAAATATCTTTTTTAGTAACTGATCCAATTGATCTTTGAATACAATAATCTTCTAAGTGATTACTTAACTGATCTATTTTAGACGATCCAACTGGTGCTTCCACTTCTTCAATACCCTGTAAAAGCATATCAGTGTACTTTTCAAATTCTTTTACTGTAATTCGTGGTGGTTTTTTATTTATTTGTTTTGCTACCGTTCTTCTAAATAATCTTTGTTCCATAAGATAATCTATTGTATCTAGTTTTACTCTTTCTCCGTCTACGTTCACCCAATAATAAGGTTCGTCTAATAAAATTTTTTGTAAATCAGTAAGTGATGGAAATACCGCTTCACCACCTATACCAAATTTTCTAGTCCTGCATAAATTTTTATCACAGTGATTGCACATTGGTTCTTCATTACATTTAAAACCTAAATCTTTACCATCATTAAATTTTATTTTACCCTGAACTATCTTGTCTTCTAGTGGTCCTTCGGGATGTTTTTCAAAATATTTATAGTTAAATGCATTTATTTTCGCTTGCCAATTTTCAGGCCATTTTCTTTTTGCATATTGTATGTATTGATAAAGTATTCTATCTCTTCCATCTTTAATGTCTGTTTGTGTTATAGATTCTAAACAAGGAGGACCATCATTAAATTCTGATTCAGGTCTTTTAATTTCTAATTTTTCTAGTTCTTCAGGAGTTAATTTACTTCTCGCATACAAACCATAGAAGCCGGAAAGTGAAGCAGCTTCTCCATTTTCAAGAAAAGCATACCTAGTTGTATCGTCCCCATTAAAGTATGGTAAGTTTAAAAAATTTCCTGTATCATCTTGCGATTTTAATTCTATTTGTTTTGGAAATACTTCTGCTCCTCCATAACCCAGCACTGCACTAATAGACAACAGTTTATCTCTTACTACTTTAGCTTCAACTGGAACTTCAGTAAACAAAAACACATGAGCACCACCAGACTTAGATCTAAATACTACTAATGGTAATTTTAAATTTTTAATTTTATTAATTAATTTTTTATGATCAAACCCTGCATAGGAATCTATATCTATACATCCCCATCTGCATTTATTATCATCATTAATTGGAATTATACCTAGACTTGGTTCAATTCCTTTAAGGTGTTTATCCCATAAATCATTGGTAACTTTTTCTCTTGTTACAAATGATTTACCTTTTATTTTCTGACCGTCTTCGCCTTTTTTGTCAACATAAGTGACACCACGAGCACGATCTAATCCTTCAAATATATTTTTAAAACTTTCTACCGACATAAAATTTTTTAGCGTGGGCGGTTTCCACTCTCGCTTTACCGCCCACTACCTAGGATTAGTATGGAGTACTAGAATTTTCTTCAGATCCATGCTTAGCTTGAACTTCACCTTTGCCAACTCTTTCAGCAAAAGTCTTAGCTATGTCATAGATTGATTTGTCAGTCACAGGACCAATTTTAGCTACATCCCATCCAAACCATGTTCCTTTGTCATTCGACATTTGAACAGTTTTTAGATTATAAATGTGGCTGTATGTTGGCGGAGTAAATAATCCGTTTTTGCCCTGCATTTTAATTCCCATCATCATTGAGTTCCATTTTCTACTCACTTTTAATTGAGTAGCTTTCATAGAAATCAAAGCTGTTGTAGGACTTTTACCTAACAATATTACAAAGTGATTAGCAGTGTTTTCTAAATAATTACCATTTGGTAATCTATCTTTGAAAGATTTATCACGAGTAGTTGTACTCACAATATCACTGTCTGCTTCGTGAATTGCTACTGGAGCACCAGTGCTTTGTCCACGATCTTGCCACTCAATATATTGTCTTTTGTAAAAGACGGGCAGTACATCGATAGAATCATACAGTTCATTAGAAACTGTATTTATTATCTTTCCGGGTTGTGCCCCCTCAACATATTTTCCATGAGTTTTATTTACCTCAGGAGATAATTGTCCCAAAACTTTTAAGAAAGGCAACGCAAGATCTTCTTGCGAAATGTTTTGAGCACCTTTATTAGCATCAGCTTCAAATAGATTCGTTGCTAATGCTCCTTCTTTTTTTGTTGCTACTTGGTTCATGTTTATTGTTTCCTTTTTATTGTAGTCTTATTTCCAATAAATATATTGAAAATTTCCGTTGGCATTTCTTTACCTGCCTCAATACGCTCACGGACTAACGCTTTGAGAGTCATGGGCTCAACCTTCAACTTTTGTGTCGGTTGAAACCCACGCTCTGCTGCAAGAGCAGCATAATCAGCTGCCTTGTTATCTTCGTTGCGACCAAAAGATACGGATATCTCATTTTTGATTATATCTCCTAGTCCATTATTACGAAGCCAGTTAAACGCCGCTTCTCTATTAGCTACAGTAATTGTAGCGCTATAGTGCGGCTTAACATCTACAGAAGATCCATCCATAAGTTTAAGATGAGATAAACCCATCTCAGACATCATAGTTGGAATAACTTCTCCTGATAAATGTTCATAATTCTTTTTCTTTTGTTTGAGTTGCGTTTCGGCAACCTCAATTTCTCTATTTAAAGTTTCAAGTCTTTCAACTTGATCTGCAAGAGACTGAATATTTTCAGTTTTACTCATTGCGTTTTGTTGATCATGTTCAAAATCAATCATGCATTTTTCCTTTCTCATGTAAGTTAATTTCAATAGGATAATATTTTCTTTCTTGTCTATCCCATTTTAAAAGTTTGTATTTACCATTTGTAATTTCTGAAGCTAAAGAACATGCAACCCCTATAATTGCCGGATCTCCTGTTAATAATAAATAATCATTCTCAGTAAAATCTTTTAAGGCCTGTCTTAATTTATAAATTAAAGGACCTGGAGAAAAAATTATTTGTGATAGTTCCGGTAATAAAAATTTAAAATTACCGTAAGTTGCGGCACCCATAATATTTATTTTAGGTTTACCTTCTTTAGTTCCTGGTATTTCCTGAACAACATACACTATTGGTAAATTATTTTCTTTCATGCTTGACAATATAGAGATTCAACATTATATTGTCAAGTAGAAAGTAAAAATGAATTACAAATTTAAAACAAAGCCGTATAAGCATCAATTGACTGCTTTAGAAAAGTCATGGAATAGGGAAACGTACGCCTATTTTATGGAAATGGGTACAGGTAAAACTAAGGTGTTAATTGATAATGCCTCTATGTTGTATGATAAAGGTAAAATTAATGGAATATTAGTTATAGCACCTAAAGGTGTAATAGGAACTTGGTATAATCAAGAACTTCCTAATCATCTTCCTAATCATATTGAAAATGTGACTATTTTGTGGCAATCAAACATAACTAAAAAACAAAGAGAAAATTTAGAAAGTTTATTTGAGGTAGAAGAATCTCTTCATATTCTTATTATGAATGTTGAAGCATTAAGCACAACAAAAGGTGTTGATTTTGCTCAAAAATTTTTATCTTGCCATGAAACTTTAATGGCCATTGATGAATCTACTACTATTAAAAATCCTAAAGCTCAAAGAACTAGAAACATTATTAAAATATCAACAATGGCTAAATATAGAAGAATAATGACAGGATCTCCAGTAACTAAAAATCCATTAGATTTATTTAGTCAATCTTATTTTTTAGACCCTTTTCATTTAGGACATGAATCTTATTACTCATTTAGAATGCGGTATGCTGTTATGAAAACAGCTAATATAGCGGGACGTAAGATTCAACTAGTAGCAGGATTTAGAAATTTGGGTGAACTATCTGATAAGTTAAAACCGTTTTCTTATCGAGTTTTAAAAGAAGACTGCTTAGATCTTCCTGATAAAATTTATATGAAAAGACAGATTAAATTAAGTAGTGACCAATTAAAACTTTATGATCAAATGAGAAAAGAGGCATTAGCAACTTTAAATGGTAAAAAAGTTACTACTGTTAATGCATTAACTCAACTAATGAGACTACATCAAATTACATGTGGTCATTTTACAGCTGATGATGGAACTACTCAAAGAATTCCTAATAATAGAATTAATGAATTAATGGACATATTAGAGGAAACCGAAGGTAAAGCCATTATATGGGCTCACTACCAATGGGACATAAAAGATATAATTAAAGAAGTTATAAAGGTCCATGGTCCGGGCTCCATTGTTGATTATTATGGGTTAACTCCACAAGATGAAAGACAAAATAATATTAAGAAATTTCAGGACGACCCTAAGTGTCGGTTTATTGTTGGAACGCCTTCTACGGGCGGCTATGGGATTACTTTGACAGCTGCAAACACCGTAATTTACTATTCTAACGGATATGACCTAGAGAAGCGACTACAGTCAGAGGACCGTGCACACAGAATTGGACAAAAAAAATCTGTGACGTACGTAGATATTTTGGCTGACGAAACAGTTGACGAGAAAATTGTAAAATCTTTAAGAAAAAAAATAAATATAGCTTCTGAAGTATTAGGAGAAGAACTTAAATCATGGATTTAGTAGGATATACGCGCGACGCGCGCTAAAATTTTAGGATACGACTTTTCCGCCGCTCCATTTCATTTCCGGCAAACCGTTTTCGTAGCTTTTGCCATCGTAAGTTAAAATCTGTTTTCTGTTAGATCCTTTTTCATTGTACGACACGTGGATCCAGCCCGCAGCAGGATCGTCTTTTTTGTAGTACTCGAGGATCAATTGATCGAAGTCCACGTTATTAGACAGCCAGTAAGCCGTCTGAATGTTAGGTACACCTGCTATTTCAAAGTCAACCGCTTGGCCCTTAGCATGTTGGCTGGTTTTTTTGCTGCCGATCGCTTCACACAGCGCCTCGGAGCGATAGCCCGATGTAATTATAATAGGTTTTTCAAAATGTGCACGAACAGGTTCTAGTATTTCATAGCACACGTTTTCTAAGTTTTTAATGTCTCCCGCTCCAGGTGAATTGTCTATACCCTTACGAGTAGCAGTCATTGATTTTGTAAACTCTTCGAGCTTAAAATGTTTCGATAGTTGCATGATTATTATGTTCTCCCAGCAATAATTTTTTCACTTGGCGATAGTAGTGCCTCTTCTGTTCTTGTCAAGTTAGTAGTTTGGTCTTTTTGCTGCGTATTTTGAGCCATATTTACAACTGGCATAGGTTGTGTATCTAAAGGTGGTGTAGGTAATTTAGACATTTCTTTATTAACTTTTGTTGTAAAATCTTCTAAATTTAAAATGTAATCGTTATTTAAAAACTGAGCTTTAGATAATATTTTTTCCATTACATTCAATATTTTAGCATTACCATCTAATGGATTTGGTAAGCCTTTTTCTCTTGCTTGTTCGTACGCTTTTTCGTGAGCCCATTTCATGTCAGAACTAAATGGTACAAACCTGTTCTTCATCATTTGTATATATAAACTTCCTTTACCTCTATCATAAAACTGTTTGTAAATTTTCTTAGGATTTTCTCCTAGAATAATTGCTGCATCTACTTTTCTTCGTAAGGCACTTAATGAGTTTAATCTTTTTTTGTTTGCTTTCCAATATTGTTCAATTACAAAATTTCTATCTGTTACAGGATCACCAGTAAACATATCTTCTGTAATTAATTTTCTTTGATTTCTTTCAGCTTCCACAAAATCAGCAACTGCAAAGTTAAGAACATCTAAAGGATAAATTTGAACAGGTCTTGCTCCAAAAAATCCTAGCATTTCTTCAGGTATATTATATTCTCTTCCTCTAATAGTTTGATCTGTCGCTGCTGCATACAATCTTTTTAACTGAGGATAAGATAATGGAGATGCCGTATAACCAAAATGTGTTATACCTTTTATGTATTTATCAATTAGATCATCTTCAGGATTCCATACTCTATTACCATCTCTATCAACTCCACCTCTTATAAACAAATCAGCTACCAATCCATAGTAAATAGATTCACCAATAAATGGTTCTATTAATCTATCTAATCCTCTTACCATTCCTTCCATCATGTCAGGAATTAATGCTCCTTCATTTCCAATTTCTGCTTGTGAGATAACTGATTGAACAGGATTAACCACTGTATCATAGAAAAATGCTCCACTAAAATCTACGTATTTATAATTTCCTTCTTCATCTTTTATAGGTATTAATGTTGAATCAACAGACCAAGGCGCTACCATTTCTCTCATAGCTTGTAGTTGGTCTCTTGAAATTCCATACAACCCTCTTACTAATTCGACCAACATAGGAGGAATTGTAGCGTATGCGGTACCTAATCCTACTAATCTTTCATATCCATTTCTTTTTAAAACTGGATCTTTAATTTCTTCTAATCCTTTTCTCATTATATGACCTGTTGTTCTCATAATTTCTGCAGGCCATGATACGAAATTTCCTAATGGTGATCTTCTAGTTCCTTTAACAAAGTCAGATACATAAGCGTAATTTGGTAATGTATTTCTAACTGTTTGAGCTGCTGTTTTATACATGTCTATATCACTAGGCATGTCTGCATTAGTATATTTCTTTCCTGTTGCAGGGTTTTTAATTCCCTTAGCAATTGCATTGTTCCATGCTCTTCGAAGCTTGTATGATTCGCCAAAAAAATTTGTCATTTTCCATATGTCATCTTCAGCAACGTACATATCTTGAGCCCATTCTGTAGTCTTAGAAATCTTTTTCATTTTATTACCAAACATTTTAAAAGCTCTATCAAAAAAATCTCCACCTTTTTGAATGTCTGTAATAATTCCCATTACTTCTCTGTAAGTAGCACTTGTGTTAACCATTCCTTCATCTAAAAAAAATCTATACCATGCTTGATCAGCTGGCTCATTCAACCATTTTGGATTACCTGTAACTCTATACATAGTTTGTGGTTGAATAGATCTAAACGCTTGTGAAATAGCTTTAGCCATTTCTGCTGGTGGAATAAATATATTACCAGTTGCAATAGTTGTAACTGCTCCTGATGTAAAATTTCTACCGTGAGTAAACGGACCTAAAACTGTTTTACCAAATTGAGTCAAACCTTTTGGTATTAAAAATAAATATCTGTATGCTAAACTTTTAGTAATACCACTTAAAGGAAGTTTGTCTCCAAATTTCATTGCTTTTTCTATGACATCATTAGTAAACATTCCGTCCAATGGACTTGTGTAATATTCTTCTGCTAAATTAGCACTTAATTTTAAACCATTAGGAGATACATTAATATTTTTTAATCCAGGTTGATTCTTTGCACCTTTAAAAGCAGAAATAGCTAGTAATCTATTAGGATAAAATAAACCTCTTTCTCCATTTTTAAGTAGTTGATCGTTAGCTATTTTCATAGCATTATAAAAATTGTCTCGCGCTGCAATACCACCTAAATCTTCCATCGTATTTACAATAATTCTTTCAGCGTTTTGATTTGCACCAAATAGTTTTTTAAATGCTTCTAGATCTGATTTAGTTTGTATTAAACCACCTTTTTTATCTGCTTTAAATTTTCCACCACTCGTTATATTTTCTGCTATATTTTTAATTTGTGTGGCTTTATCTGCACCAATACTTTGAATAGGATAAACAAATTCTGGAGTTCTCGTCAGCGGATTTAAAGAAACATTATCTGCAATATCATACACTGCATCTCTCGCATTGGCTTTACTTAAATTAACTCCATTTGATTTAGCATATCTCATAAATGTTTCTGCTACTTCATCCACCATTTCATTAGTTATTTTATATCCACTAATAGGACCTATTCCTTGATCAGTTAAAATTTTATATTCTGTTGATAAAAAATTTTTAAATCTATCACTCATTATTTGATTAAATTCTTTAGGAGCTACATTTAAATTTTTTCCTTGAAGTATAGAATTTTTAAATATATTCATTGTATCTCTGTATTTAGTTAAGTTAGCTAGTAAAACGTCAATGTCTTTTTGTTTTGCCCCTAATTTAGTTAATGATTTTGCAAATGCTCCTTCATTTTTAAAACCCGGAAAAACTATTTTTCCTTTTTTAATTACATCATCTGTGCTTTTCATAAAATTAACCAGCATGTCATTAATTAAATTTGGGTTATCTACTGCTTGTGCCGATTTTCTTGTAGATTGAAATATATTATTAAAATCATAACCAATCCTTCTATTAAGTTCCTGAGCCATGTTCCGTGCTACAGATTGCTTTCCTTCTAATCTTTGTACACCTCTAAATATTTCTCTAGGTCTATCAGATCTAGCTCTAAAAGGTTTCATTATCCATTTATCAGCCCAACGTTCGGCAGCTTTATTACTGTATGCTGCATCTTTTCCATATTTAGCAGCCCACTTTCCAAATTTACCTATGCCATAAAAGATAGGTGTGATAGGAAATGCCATCTCTCCACCAAGCTTTAATCTGTTTGTTAGTTTTCTTATAGCATCATCAGAAGACGTTTCTTTTTGAGTTCTGTCTAAAGAACTATAGTGACCTGGTTCAAATAACCAATCACCCCATGTTCCAATGTCTTCTGTGTTAGCAACTAAAGCTCCAGTTACTCCTCCTCCAACTGCAATAGCTCCCCATTTTTTTGCTCTTTTTCCAAAGTTTAATTCCTTAGCTTTGTCAGCCGCGTTCTTTAAATTTTTGTTGCTAGAAGAAATATATCTTCCATTTTTTTTAGCATCAATTAATTTGTCTGCAATTGCTTTTCCTTTCTTTTTTAAAATTAAAGGATCATCTATAAATTTCATTAAAGGTTTACCAGCCGCTTTCCAGTTACCATACATAGAAGTTAAAAATTCTGTAATTCTACCAGCACCTGTTGCTCTTGCTTTTTCTTCTGAGTAATTATATAATTCACCTATAACAGTTTTATCAAACCAAGTGTCTAATTTAGCAACATTAGTTTCCTCAAGAGGAACATCATCACCAACTGCATCTTTTATTTCTGCTGTAAGTTGAGCCCATCCATAAGGAATACTAATTAAACCTGCTATAATAGCGTTAGATACTGACTCACCTAAACTAACTTCATTATTATCTTCAGCACTTTCAATAAGTGTTTTATCTACTACTGCTTTTTTATACCCTTCGCTTCCTTTAGGTAATTCTTCTATCTTTTGTTCTGCTTTTATTTTTTTCTTTACTCTTTCTAGTTTTTCAATAGTTTTAGAAGGAGTTAAACCATAAGCGTCGGCTGAAAAAATATTAAAGCCTCCAAGAGCTTCAAAATATGGGTCTTCTAATTGTTCTTTAAAAGTTTTTTTATCTTTTTCAGCCACCGGCTACCCCCTAATCCTGGAAGTCTGCTATATCGACTTGTGTAAATGTTAAACCGTCAGCTCCTAGTTTATAAAAAGATTTATCAGATATATTAAAGTAAATTTTATTAGGTCTATAACCTACATTTTGTCCTATGTTATTAAGTTTCATATTTCCGTCTGCATCTACGTCAACATAAACAGAATCAATATAACTTTGTCCTTGATCCAATTGATCAATTAAATCTTGAGAATATCTTTTATGAACAATATTAGCTTCATGAGTTGCTACCGTATCAATCGCTATATTATTTAAAGTTTTATCTTTAGCAAGATTGTCACGAAAAAATTCTTTAGTTTCAAGGAATAATGCTTCATCAGTTTTTAAACTCTCTTTACTCATTAAAGATTTTCTAATTAAAACATCATAAGCTTCATTTTGATCTTTAAAAGGTTTTTGAGTGAAAGGATTAGTTGCACCTTTTTCTACCATATAACCAGCTTCTTCGTATAATTTATTTTTATCGTCATCACTTACTCCTTGAAGCAAACTAGCTACAGTTGATCTATGTTCTGAAGCTGCTTTGTCTGAAGCTGCTCCTTCATACATTTTTTCTTGTTGGAATCTTCCAAAAGGTTCTTGAGCAGCAGATGCTGCTGTAGATAGGAAACCTCCCTGAGGAGATTGAGATGCTAAGTTTAAACCAAAATTAATTAAAAAATTATTTAATGCTCTGCTTCCACGTGGTTTAGGAGCTGGAGCTAATTGATTTAAAATAGCTAAGTCCTGTTGAACTTGAGCAAGTTTACCGCCTTGATATCCTTGTCTTAATCCAGAAGTAATACCTTCATTAGTACTACCACCTTTTCTAAACATCGGTCTGTGAAAAACTCTATTCATTAGTTAATTCCCAAATATGGTGCAATTCCCTTATCACCCAAAATATTTCCAAAGACTCCACCACCAACAGAAGCTATTCCTAACGCAGTTTGCAACGGAGTCGGGTTAGGAGTTACTGAAGATTGGAACTGAGCTGGATATCCAGACAACATAGATCCAATTCCAGATCCTAAGTACCCTAATCTTTCATAAGGTTCATAAGCTTCTAGTCTCTCTTGTTCTCTAGTTGCATCCAATTGAGCCTGCGCTTGTGCTTGTTGAGTCGCGCCCATTTGACCCAATAATCCTACGTCTGCTCTTTGTAATCCTGGAACAGCGCCAGCCATTTGCATTTGATTCATGTATGCTTGTTGGGCTGCAGTTTGTGCTTGACCAAAACCTTGTTGTAATAATTGAGCATTTAACATAGCTCTATTTAAATCTGATTGTGTTTGATATTCTGATCTCATCACCCCTTCACGTCCTCCACCTAAGTTTCCTGATCGTGTTGCAAGATCCGCTATGCCTTGCATTCCTCTAGCTGATTGTTTGTCAAATTCTGTTAAAGTTGTATCAATTACATCTTGTTGATACGGAGACATAAAAGATTGATAACCTGTTGGTCCTGTGTAAGCTGAAGCTTGTGTAATGTAAGGTTGATATGCACCAATTCCTGAGCCTGCTAATTGATAAGCATCTGTTTGATACTGATCTTGTGGTGCTACTTTAGGTGCAAATTGACCAGTGTCTAAAGGTGCAGATGTTAAAGCTCCTAAATCTTTAGCATAGTCTTTTGTTACGTCCGTTAAAAACGGTGCTGGTAAAAGTTGTTGTTGTTGTACAGCCATTATACTACCTCGCTTAATCTTTCTGAAACTTCAAACATATCTGAAGCTCCTCTTCTTGCACCAGATCCTACGATGTTATAATATCTATTACTATCAGCAGCTATCCTTGCAGCTTCCGCATAGCTATAACCTAAACTCATTAGATGTTGC
>VTLG01011462.1_pt1 | contig 20331 bp, 25 predicted proteins | sample 4694571 | NCBI WGS metagenome assembly VTLG01 (sample SAMN12604809, study PRJNA352737) | marine metagenome | biome: ENVO:00000447; feature: ENVO:00000209|ENVO:00000569|ENVO:01000036; material: ENVO:00002151; isolation source: viral sequences binned using virsorter ... | reverse complement strand
TAATCCATCACAAAGATCATGTTGATTACGATTTCCCTCACAAGGGTGCTTTATTATCGTTAAATACTTGTAATGGTATGACTGTAATAGGTGATCAAGAAATTCCATCTGTTGCAAATAGAATGATTTTATTTGATCCTCAAGTACCACATCACAGTACTAACTGTACTGACAAACCTTTCAGAGCAAACATCAACATCAATTACTTCTAATGCCTACTTACCCACTAATAAATAAAAAAACAGGAGAGAAACAAGAACTCTCTATGACCATGAAAGAGTATGACCAGTGGAGAGATGAAAATCCTGACTGGGATAAAGATTGGTCAGCAGGTGTTGGTGGGGTTACCTACGGTCAACCTAAAACTGATGACGGATTTAAAGAAGTCATGAGTAAAGTACAACAAGAGCACCCAACCGCAAACCTATCTCGTTTTACCTAATGCCCATTTATAAGTACCAAGATACAAATACTGGCAAGATCTGGGAACAGTTTCAATCTATCGCAGATCGTCAGAAGTTTCTTGATGATAACCCACACATTAAACAGTTAATCAACTGGCAGTGTGGTAGTATTGATGGTCTTAAAGCACAAGATAAACAGATGGCAGATGTTGCTACAGAACATTATCGTTTTAGTGGTAACAAAGGAGTCCAAGAAGGACTCAAACAACACCTTCCTGATGGAGTGAGAGAATTTTAATGGCAAGAGCACAACGATCAAAAGATAGAAAGCATGCTCCAGTTCCTAACAAAATGACCAAGAAACAAATGAAACGTAAGAAACCTATAGATGAATCTTACCTTTCCAATATCAAACCTTTAACTGACAACCAACAGAAAGTATTTGATGAGTATGAAAAGGGTAAACACCTTGTTCTGCATGGGTCAGCTGGTACTGGTAAGACTTTCGTAGTATTATACAATGCACTAAGGCAAGTACTAAGTGCTGATTCTCCTTATGAAAAGATCTATATTGTTAGATCACTAGTACCTACAAGAGAGATTGGTTTCCTACCAGGTACTCATGAAGATAAGTCTATGCTTTATCAGGTTCCTTATAAGAACATGGTCAAGTATATGTTTCAGATGCCTGATGACAACAGTTTTGACATGTTGTATGACAATCTAAAGGCACAAGAAACTATATCTTTCTGGTCTACATCATTCATACGTGGTACTACTTTAGATGATTGTATTGTCATCGTTGATGAGTTCAGTAACTTGAATTTTCATGAGCTGGACAGCATTATAACTAGAGTAGGAGACAACGCAAAGATTATGTTCTGTGGTGACATTATGCAAACCGATCTCGTTAAAAACAATGAGAAGGATGGTATAATGGATTTCCTAAGAATTTTAGAGAACATGGAAGAATGTTCTATCATTGAATTTGGCATAGATGATATCGTGCGTTCTGGATTAGTTCGCTCCTATATTATAAACAAACTGAACCTAGGTTATGGCTAGAGAAATACAAAGTAACGAACTACCTAAAGGTGGTGTCTTACAATTATTTGCTGACCCATTATATTGTACCCACACAGATAATGTAGATGATCTTGTCAGTCTTGACATGGTTGAACAGGTGCAGAAACATCTATTCAAATCACAACAGTTCAGTAACGTGGGAGGTTATCAATCTTCCCATCTAGTAGGACAAGATGAAAAGCACGGTGACTGGAGTAATCTTTATTCTCATGCTGAGGAGCATATGAGAAAGTATCTTGAACAGTTAGGGTGTAGATTCCCAGACGTTAAGATGAAGGGATCTGGATTGTGGGTCAACGTAAATGGTAGAGGACACTACAATAAACCACATAATCATGTGGGTACATCATTCTCTGGTATCTTTTATGTAAAAGTACCGAAGCATTCTGGTGGTGTCTATTGGATGAGAAGTGGACAGCAGAATGGACACATTGAAATGATGTGTAGTCAACCTGAGTACGGTCCTCTCTTTGAGGTTATGCCATCAGCAGGTGATATGTTCTTATTCCCATCTGAATTAGTACATGGGGTCTATCCAAATTACTCAAAAGATGATAGAATAAGTGTATCCTTTAATATAAATATCGTTGGTTGGGCTTACTGATGTATCAATTCATTGAGGTTCCTCTTGAACTAGAAGAACCAATCGTCAGTCAAAAGAATGGCGAACGTTATTATAAATTCCCATCTGCTAACGCAGAGTATCCATCAGTTACCACTGTCACTGGGATTCGCTCTCGGCAATCTATTGCCAAGTGGAGAAAAAAGGTCGGTGACGAAGTAGCGAATAGAATATCCACAAGGGCAACTAAGCGAGGTAACGCTTTTCATGCTATAATAGAGGAGTACTTAAAAGGTACACTTAACGAGCAGAAATACACCAATGACCCTTTAGCTTTACAACTATTCAAAGCAGCAAAGCCAACTCTTGCAAAAATTTCTAACATCCATGCCTTAGAGACACCACTCTATAGTCATCTCTTTGGATTAGCAGGTCGTGTAGACTGCATTGCTGATTTTGATGGTGAACTTGCTGTGATTGATTTCAAGACAAGTACCAAAGAGAAACAGGTCAACTGGATTGAGAATTATTTTGTCCAAGAGTCTGCATATGCTGCTATGTTTTTAGAACGTACAGGCATTGGAGTTAAGAAAATTGTCACACTTATCGCAACCGAAGAAGGTTCTATTCAATTATTTCAGAAGTACAATCTTGATGACTATTTACAATTACTTAAACATTACAAGGAAGAGTTCAATGCCCTCCAAGAGCAAAGACGATAAACCTTTCATGACTCCTACCAAGTTCAGTGAACGCATTGAACACATGGTTAAGGAATCACATGGAAGTATCAACTACATTGAAGCAATCGTTTGTTTCTGTGAGGATAATGAAATTGAAATGGAATCCGTTCCTAAATTATTATCTAAACCTTTAAAAGAAAAGGTTAAGTATGATGCACAGCAACTAAATTACATGAAGAAGACCACTAGAGGTGTTCTACCTATCTAATCGTGTTAGTACATCAGACTGCTGAGGTAATTCGTGATAGTATTGAAGTACCAGAAGGTCTTCATGACATTATTATACAACGTGCATATATGAGAGACAAAGGTGCTTTCATGACCGATTGGCACGAGGAACATATTAAAGAGTTTAAGTTAATAGCAGAGGTAGCAAGAGGTATTGCTAATGAACATAGTGATACTTATGATATGAAATTGACTCACCTCTGGGGACAATTATATAATGAAGGAGACTTTCAAGAGTCTCATGATCATGTACCACATGATTACACATTCGTTTTCTATGTAAACACACCAGAAGGTTCATCTCCCATTGTATTTGATTCGTCAATGGAAGAGATACAACCTACATCAGGAATGTTATTAGTATTTCCTGGTTGGGTAAAGCATTCCGTACCTAAAAATAAGTGTGAAGGTAGAAGCATAATCGCTGGAAACCTCAGCGTACCTGACAACATATATCCTTAAGGAGGACAATGAGCACATTTTTTGAGTCAGAAGGAGTTCAAGAGGAGATACAAACAATCTTTACTGATTATCGCATTCTTGCAACAGCATCCGAGACCCTAGGAAAATTATCAAAAGAGAAGAGAAAAGAACATATAGATAAGACAAAGGCATTGATTGAAAAGCAGAAGATCTTCTTCACAAGGCTACAACTTGCTGCTAGTGAAGATGCTGAGGCTGCTGACCTTAAGGTTAGAATTACTGCTATGGCACAGACATTTGGTTACCGTGACATAGGTGATTGCTTTGATCAAATGGTAGTGACACTTGAAAAAGCTGAGGAAAAACTATGAGACTAACTCAAGAAGTAATTGACAAAATCCAAGTTGCAATGCAACACACCAAAATGAATGGTGATACTAACTGGCAAGAAGGTGATGAGATTGATGTATGTCTAGCAGGTACGTTTGCTGCTGATAGATTTATTACTATCATAAACAGAACAAGGAGTAGTACAACAAAGAGATGATTTTCTTTTCATTAATACTTTCACTGTTTGCTAATCACTTACCCCAGATGTATGTGCAAGTACCTCAATGGTCTGATGACTGGGCAGTGTGTGCAGTTGATATACCTGACGCTAAATGTCATTGGTATATTGTGTCACCTGATAACACATTTGGTGAAGGTTTTGATTGGGAGAATGCACCTTGGTTTGATGCTACTGGTTTGAATGATGTACCATCAATACAAATAAAAAGTGCTGTAGAAAAATTACAAGAACAATGACACAGAATGCAGTTGTGGGAAACACAGTCTTCCCTTTCGGGCCTGGCATTTATGCTGCTAAAATGCCCGATGAATTGATTGATAAGATTATGAAGCATGCATTGTCTGAAGGAAGAGATGATGCAGCTATGGGGTTGGTTGGTAATATTAAAAGAGAAGTTTGGATCACAAATGAATTTATTGAAGAGCATTTAAAAGAACCACTCCTAGCATGTGTTGAAGGATACTTAAATGATTTGGGTATGTCAGGACGTGTCGGTCCTTCTACTCCTTTTGCTTATAATATGTCAAGACATGATCAAATGAAGGGTAAGACGAATGCTCCTCAAGGTGACATGAGAACTGATTGTAGAATTGTAAATGCTTGGGTAAACTTTACGTCGCCAGGTCCAGATTTTAATCCTCCACATGTCCACAACTCAGACCTTAGTTGTGTGCTATACTTAAGTGTACCAGATAAGATGGAGGTCATACACTCAGACGAGACACAGTGGAAAAACAATGGCAAGACCACCTTCCTATGGGGTAACCCTGCACCATTCTGCACTAGCGAATTTGTGATAGGACAACCACAGGTAGGACAACTGATAGTATTCCCTGCCAACCTTCTACACTTTGTTATGCCTTACTCAAATGATAAGGATCAGAAGAGAGTCACGATGTCAGCAAACTTTATGTTGGATTCAAAATGTACTTCTCCTCCATGGCAAAGAAAATATGATTGGGAGTTGCCAAATCCACGATAACCTGCTATAATATAGTAGTATAAATAGTTCGTCACGATCACATAGTGACAACTAATACATTTCAATACGGAGAATCCGAATGTCTATTACAGCTCTTAAAAAGTCCAGTGCAAGCAACTTTGCTAAACTGACACAAGAGATTGACAAAATATCAAATCCAACAACCAAAGCTGGTGCGGATGAGCGTCTCTGGAAACCAGAACTTGACAAGTCAGGTAACGGTTATGCAGTAATTCGCTTCTTACCACAACCAGAGGGTGAAGATCTACCCTTTGCAAAGATCTGGTCTCATGCTTTCCAAGGTGCAGGTGGATGGTACATTGAGAACTCTCTAACAACCCTTAACAAAAAGGATCCTGTCGGAGAACTCAACCGTCAACTATGGAACTCAGGTTCTGATGGCAACAAAGACATCGCACGTAAGCAGAAGCGTAAACTCTCTTACTACTCTAACATTCTCGTTGTGAAGGATTCACTTCACCCTGAGCATGAAGGTAAAGTATTCTTGTACAAGTTTGGCAAGAAGATCTTTGATAAGGTCATTGAGGCAATGCAACCTCAGTTTGAGGATGAGACTCCATGTAACGTCTTTGACCCATGGCAAGGTGCTGACTTCAAATTGAAGATCACACTTAAGGATGGTTACTGGAACTATGATAAGTCAGAGTTTGCATCACCAACACCTCTAGCAGGTGGAGATGACGCTGCTATTGAAGCAATCTGGAAGCAACAGTATTCACTTACTGCCTTCACTGATCCTTCAAACTTCAAGACCTTTGAGGAACTTGAAGCAAGACTAAACTCAGTTCTTAACACCAAACCTGCTCCACGTCATGATGCGGAGACAGAAGAGTTGGATGCTGAAGAATCACCACAAGCGTGGGGTTCAGAGGTAGCAGATTTCAGAAATAAAACTGTTGCTGCCACACCTGCTAAAGATGACAGCGAAGTAATGAATTACTTTGCAAGTCTCGCTTCAGAGGAAGAGTAAGATGAAAACGCTCCCAATCTTGTTGGGTACGTTGATGATGGGAACGACTCCTGCCTATTCACATGGGTGGGATCACCATTATCACCATGTCTATGAAACTGGAACTCACCAGTATTATAATGATTATGACATGCGTACTTGCACGAAACAACGTGTAGATGTAACGTACTATTCTGACGGAACACACGTCAAAGATTTTAATCGTGAACCTATTTACAGCTGTATAGAGTCACGTAAACATAAACACAACCACACACATAAACCAACAAGAGTTCCATCACCAGATGGTAATGAATGTCAAGAAGGAGCAATCCTTGGAGGAATTCTGGGAGGAGGAGCAGGTGCAGCACTATCTCAAGGAGATGGTCGTTGGTGGGCAATTCCACTCGGAGTTGTCACAGGATCAATGATCGGATGTGATATAGATGGTGGTTAATATATAATTTGCTGCTTCTAGAAACAAAAAAACCCCGCCAAAAAACGCGGGGTATTTTTTTGTCAAAAAGGTTTTTTAGTATCCTCCAGAACTACCAGATGAGGAACTACCAGAAGAAGAGGAAGAACTAGATGATGAGGAACTAGAACTAGAACTAGATGATGTACCACTATCACTAGCACTATCACCAGAACTTGCTGCTTGTTGTCCTGTTGAAGCATCTGCCTGAGTTGTAGTTACAGTTGCAACTGCTTGAGTTCCAGACATTGCAACACCACTAACATCAAGGTTAGTAGCAACTCTTCCAGTACCAGTATAATTGGATGTATATTGTTTTCCAATACCACCACCAATATTTCCACCTAGGAATCTTTCAGATATAGAGATATTAGTACGTTTAACTCCATCATCATCCAATTCACTACTTTGGTCATATCCGATTAATTCTTCAAATTCTTCAATGAAGGAATCTAGGGTATTTGGCATTGCAAGGTAAATTTGCCTTTTCTTCTCATTTTCAAAATATTCATATTCCCAGTTTGAAACTGGTATTCTTGCATTAATCCCAGTATGAGTGATTCCTTTTGGATCTTTAAAAGTGAATGTTGCGTCTACAGTGCTTCCTTCCTCTAAAATGACAATATCCTTATATTTGATTTCAACAGTTTCATAGTGATGAATACCATCTTTGTTTTGATACTTATCATTAGCATATTGTTCCAATTCCCTTCTTGACCTTGGCCAATCTTCATAGGGATCAGTGATATTATTAGTTAAAAGGACAACCCAGTCCAATTCATCGTCACCATATACTTCCTTAGCAATATGAAAAGGTAATTCACCGTCTCCAATAGAATATTGCTCAAAGAACTCAGTATACTTAGCAAGATCTTCTCTTGCTTTTACTCTACGGAAGATGTTCTTAATCTTTTGATATTCCTGTTTACTATCTGATGTAGTACCAGTACCAACGAATATATCGGGAAAATAGGAAAAATAACCAGCCATTAGTAACCCACCACTGCTTTTTCTTGTGTCATAATAGATGTCTCGGTAAATGATAGATCCATCGTGATAGCAGGAACATATACCAAGTTAGGAGATGCACCATCAACTCCGTTTATGTTATTTGCACTATCAGACAATTTATCTCTATTTGATCTATTTTTAAATTTATTTCTTAGTTTTGAATCCTTAATTGCAACATACTGACCATCAGGAGTATAATTAACAGTCATTCCAGTTAGAACGCAATAATCAATCTTAAAGTGATCAAGAGGTTGAATACTCTTACTTGCAGGAGAAGTCTCTTTAACTCTTACAAATTGAATAAGGAATTTATCAGGTACAGTCAACCAACGTTGATTAGCACCACCAGTTTTACTCAACATTGCAGCAAGAGAGTCACCGCCAGCATTATCTCCACTAGAGTATGCAGGTAACATTCCTATTTTGAACATCTCCATGATATGTTGAATAGTTCTTGCTTCAAATTCATTTCTAGCAACCATTTTAAAATTAAATGAGTGCGTTCTAAATCCTACACCATTGAATACTTGTTCTGAGTATGGGTTTAAAACCTTACCCATTGATATATTAGTCAGAGTATTAGTGTCTATACCACTTGTGTTTAACCCTAACATTCCACCAGCACCTTGAATACCTTGTGCTAGATTGTTAAATGCTGATTCTGGAAGTGCACTACCAGCAGCATTCTTTAATGTTTCTGCAACTTCTTTACTATCACCACTACCCAACATTCCTGTTGCTGCTCTACCTAATGCACCTAAGTTTGACTGTTGATATGTTGCTCCATATGAAACTGCTAAACTTTGAGGCATTGCTACATAGGCAGTCTGTATTATATCCTTACCACCCTTACCTTTATTACCTGGCACATTGAAGTACTGAGGACCTCCCTTATTCTTGAAGTGAACTCTACTAAATTTTACATAATCCGCTTCTGTCGCTTGAAAGTCATCACTAGGATCAGGTCCTCGTGGAACATTAGGAAGGCGTGTCGGATATGTAAGTGTTGATAATCTGCTACTTGACACTATAAATATAACTATGGATCCTTGAAAGTATTTATGCGGAAATACGCAACTGGTAAGTATAGAGCTAAAATTCCCTCCAAATACGTTGGGGATGCTTCAAATATCGTCTATAGATCCAGTTGGGAGTATAAGTTTATGAAGTGGTGTGATTACAACCCGCATGTAACAGAATGGGGTAGTGAAGAGATCTTCATACCATATGTTTCTCCAGTTGACGGTAAAAAGCATAGATATTTTCCAGATTTCTATGTAAAAGTCAAAGGCAAGAAATATATAGTAGAAGTTAAACCGTTCAGACAGACTCTAGAACCCAAAACCCAGAAGAAAGTCACCAAGACATATATTAATGAAGTGTTCACCTATGCTGTTAATAAGGCAAAGTGGACAGCAGCTGAATCCTTCTGTAAACGAACTGGTCTACAGTTTATGTTAATTACCGAAAAAGAACTTAAAGTATAATGGCAAGAGTCACTTTTAACGAAACCAAGGCAGCACAGAGATATAACTCATTTAATGAGTTTAGAGCTCAGATAAATCCTTCGTATAATACAGGACCTTCTTACAACAACCTGTATGGAGTCCAGTTCGGACCTCCTAATGTCTTACAGGCTGCTTATCAATCAAGATTGGTGCCAGGTGGTAATAACAATGGTAATCTAGATTTCTTACTCAATTCTTATGCACAGGAAGTATCTTCACCTACTAGGAACTTAACTACCTCTACTGTTAATAACATTGGTACAGCATATAAGTATGCTACAGGTCAGAGTCATAGTGAGATGAGTATCAACTTTCTTTTACCAAGAGGTGCTAGGTCATATACATTCTTTGAAAGATGGATGAGTCATATTAACAATGATGCTACTAATTACGTGGACTACTTTGATGATTACACGACTGACTTAATCATCTATAAGTTTGAAAGAGGTGAAGGTAAGAAAGAGCAGGTAAAGCAAAGTGATCTAATCAAGGAGCAACAAGGAGATAGTAAAAAGAAAAATATGCAGAATGCTCATTATTATGAGAACCAAATTTCAGGTGCTTGGGTTATTGAAGAGGTATTCCCATATAATCTAGGATCAGTGGCTATGCAGAACGGTCCTGCTGCACTTTCAAGTTTTAGTGTTGGATTCCAGTATAGTAGATGGAGATGGTTCCCTAATTTCTCTGGAAATGATAAGAAATTCTCTAGGAATCCACCTTTATCATCATTAATTAATCAGAATAAGAACCCAACATTCAACTGGATTAAGTCTTTAGGTGCAGTTGCACAGGCATTTTTAAACGCTAATAACTGGACTCCTTCAGAGATTGCAGAATTTGCTAGTAATGGTATTGATCTTAATACTATTGCTCAAGATAACAGTCCTAATTTCACACCTCCACCTAATATACAACCACCTAATACTGTTACAGGAGATGTCGTATACCAAGCTTGAAAACTCTCCTAAATAATATTACTGAAGTGACTATCTATGGCATTACCAAAGCTTAATGTACCTCGGTATGCATTAACGCTTCCATCAAACGGAGCGAAAGTTAAATACCGTCCATTCCTTGTTAAAGAAGAGAAAATGCTCCTTTTGGCAATGGAATCTGAAGATCAATCAATGATGGTTGAGACTATTACTAACTTAATTGAGAGTTGTACTAATCTTACCAAAGTCAAAGAACTTGCAACATTTGATATAGAATTCTTATTTTTGCAAATTCGTTCTAAGTCAGTGGGTGAAACCGTTGAAGTTATGATGACTTGCCCTGATGATAATGAAACTCAAGTTAAAGTGACTGTTCCTCTAGAGGAAGTTAAAGTCAAAATTGACCCTAAACATACAAAGGAACTCAAGATCAACCAAGAAGTAGGTCTTGTAATGAAGTATCCTAGTATGGATATGTTTGTTAAAAACAATTTCTCAGATCAACCAGATGTTGAGAATGTATTTGAACTTGCTATTGACTGTATTGATCAAATATTTGAAGGTGAAGAGGTATATGAGGCAAAGGAATCATCTAGGGGAGAACTCATGGACTTCCTAGAAACAATGAACTCTGCACAATTTAAGCAGATTCAAGAATTCTTTGAAACTATGCCTAAAATGAGTTATGATGTGAAGTTTACTAATCCAAAAACTAAGAAAAAGCATTCCGTCACATTGGAGGGACTAGCAAGTTTTTTCGGTTAGCCCTTCTTCATACCACTCTGAAGAGTTATTATGAGACGAATTTCGCTTTGATGCATCATCATAAGTGGGATCCTGAATACTTGGATAATATCATGCCATGGGAGAAGGAAATTTACGTGCATCTTCTAATCACTCACTTAAAAGAGGAAGAGAAGAGATATAAAGAACGTCAACAGGGGTAAATGGCAACTAAAGTCAGACCATATAAAGTAGTATCATCCGCATTTCAAACAAGCAAATACGGTGTGAAATTTTCTACGTCTAAAAAACGTGGTTTGAGAGTTTCTGCGGCTAAAGTTGTAACATCAGTCAATAGAGTAGGTGAGGCAGTTAGTGGCATAGGTGCAGTTGTTGAAGATATGCGTGATTTTTATCACGATCAAATTGAAACTATGTTTGGTATCCAGCAAAGATTGGATAGGACATTACAATTAGAGAAAGACCAAGACGCAGAAGAAGAAGCAGAGGGTGGAGGTCCGAAGACAAAAGCAGCAGAAGACGCAGCAGGGAAAGAACTTAAGGAAAGAGGAAAGAAAAAGGGAATATTCTCGTGGTTGGAGAAGTTTTTAAAACCATTTGAGAACATGATTGCTTTTATTGCAAAAGCATTCATCTCTCGTGCTTTACTTAAATGGTTTGCAGACGAGAATAATTTAAAGAAATTAGAGAATATATTCAGTGTTTTAGGTAAGATTGGAAAATTTGCTATGAATCTGGCAGCAGGATCCATTGGTATGGTGATGGATGGTCTAGCTGGTGTGTTTGGAGGAATGGATAAGGTAAAGGAAGGTAAGTTAGGTGGTGCTTGGGACATGATAAAAGGTCTCGGAACATTCGTTGGAGGTATTGTCGGATTAAAAGCACTTGGTTATCTATTAAATCCTTTTAGTCTTATTTCAGATATAATGAGCATCATGGATGCCATTAATGAGTGGAGGTTGAACAGGAGAAGACCTAGAGATGTAGATACTCCAGATGGAAAACCTAGAGATATAGACACTCCTGATGGAAGAAAACCTAGAGATTTAACTCCTGATGGTAAACCTAGAATTACAGGTACAACTGATGATATAGTTGATGCTACTGTTGACACTGGTAGGAGAGTTAATATTACTGGTGATGTAATTGAAGAAGCAACTAAAACACCAAAACTAAAGAAGTGGGGATGGTGGGATAATCTTGTTGAATCAACTAAGAAAACAGTCACCTCTATTGGAGATATACCTAAGAATTTACAAAAAGCATGGCAAGCATCTTATAAGTGGTTGAATGATGATGGACTGAAGATGCTTAATGAAATGACTGAGGGAGCTAGAAAGCAATGGGATAATTTTGCTGAGGCAGCAGCAAAACGTCGTAAACAGTCAATGGGATGGTGGAACAAGTTGAAGAGTAAGGTTGGTGACGGTATCAAATGGATTGGTGAAGGGGTTGACGGTGCTAAGAAAGGTGCTATGGAATGGGCAGTTAGAAATATTGTAGAACCTCTAGGAAAATTCTTTGAACCTGTATTAAAACCTATTCAAAACATGGGTAAGCAGTTAGTTACTGCTATTGAATCAACTCCTGCTGGTAAAATGGTAGCAGAACAGTTACAGAAAAGAGGATTATCTCTTGCTGAGCCAGGTCCGTTGATCAAAAAGGTTGGAGGTAAAGCACTTCCTGTTGTTGGTGGTTTACTTAACCTATTGTTTGCTTATGATGCATTAGAGAATGGAGATCCTATAGGTGCAGCATTGGAAGCATTATCTGGTGCTTTTGATATATCTGGTTTGTTTGGATTTGTACCAGGTCCTATGATATCATTAGGACTTGATGCTTACTTATTTGGTAGAGAGTTAGTTCCACCTATAAGAGAGTTGGAGAATAAAGCATTTGATGCATTACCAGGTATTAAACAAGGTAAGAAGTTTTTAGAAGAAGTCGGACCTAAGTTACCAAAAGGACCTATATCTCAGTTACTATCTGGATTTACTGGTGGTGAAGAAGAACCAGAAATGGCAGAAGGTGGTATGCTCAAGAATGCTAAACTAAAGACATCTAAACTCTTCAGTGGTATTAAGTGGAGCTCTGGTAAAGTTCTACAGAAAAAAAGTGATCTGATTAGTAGAGTTGGTGAACAGCATTCAAGGATGCTTGACAGTGCTAAAGGATTTATTACTAGACCTTTCTCAAAAGTTAAAGAACAAGTAGATAACGTAATAACAAGATTAAATCCAACAATGTCTGCTAATAATAGTATGGTTGCATCATCATCTAAAACAGATGCACAAAGAGTAGCAGATGAAGAGATAGATAGTGGTGAGAAGATATCACCAGTATTCCTTCCAACAACTAGTATAATACCAATAAATACACCAGTACAACCACAAGTCATATTCAAATCTAAACTTAGTGCTTATCAGTAATGGCAGTTAAGAAGCAAAAAGAGGGAAAAACCTCTAAAATTAAATTTTATAAGTTCGTAAATCCTAGTGGTGGTGCTACTGGGAAGGACATGAAGAGTGATGGTGTCGTTGCTGGTGATATCATTGCTAATAGAACTGTCAGGGCTGTTAATTCTTTAGGTGTCACAATCAATAGTATTGGATCTGTAATGCAGGATCTTAAGAGTAGTATGGCAATTGCTGCTAATGCTCAATCTATGGTATTAGATGACATTGCTACTAATGTATTACAACCTGATCCTACTGATAATGTAAAACCAAAACCTAAGAAACGTTTTGGAGGAGTTACTGAATTTGTTAAGTCAACAATGGCTGGGTTCTTTGAATCTATAGCAAAGATGGGATCATTCCTGTTTAAAGCATTTGTTGCTCGTGGTTTATTCAAATGGATGTCAGATCCAAAGAATATTGAAAAATTAGAGACTATCTGGAATGGTCTGAAGTCAATAGGTGAATTCATCTTCAAGTTTGTTAGTGGTACTGTTGGTCAAATGCTTGAAGGACTGGGTAAGATGTTTGATCCTGAAGCAGCATGGTGGAAGAAGATAGTAGGTTTTGGACAGTTCTTTGTAGGACTGGGTGGTTTATTACTTGGGCTTAGATGGCTCAAGAATCCGTTAAAACTGGTAGGAGATTTTGTGTGGGTATTAAAGACTTTGTGGAAGAACTTATTAAAAGGTAAAAAGAAACTACTATTAAAGGCAGGTATAGCTGGTGTGGTAATTGGTGGTGGAGTAATGCTCTTCAATGCTATGAGTGGTAATAATGAAGAGTCAGGAGAAACAGATTCAACACCTGAAATGGCAAAGGGTGGATTATTACCAAGAAAAGCAGCTGGTGGTTGGATCAACGGTCCGATGAGTGGATACCCAGTATCATTATCAGGTGTTGGTACAGATTTTATTGGTCATGGTCTTGAATATGTTGCTCCTAAGAAAGCATCAGGTGGTTTTGTTGTACCATTCAATACTCCTGCAACTAAAAGAGATCCAGGTTTAACTGGTAGGAGAATTAAGGAAGCAGGTATTGGAAATTATGATATTGGTGGAATGATGCCTGGATTTAGTAGAGGTGGCATACTCAAAGCATTAGACATACCTCAGTTTAGTGAAGGTGGTGAGTTCAGTACAGCTCAGAGAAAGGCACTTGATATTCTTGCTAAGTATGAATCTGGTGCTAATGGTTATAATGCAGTCAATCAGATTGGTGGGAAAGATGGTAGGAGTACTAAAGGATTCTCTGGTGCATTCCCTGATATGAAACAGCATGGTGGTAGACAATTAACAGATCTCACTCTTGCTGATATTAAAAAACTTCAGTTTGATGATAGAACTCTAAGTGATAAGGACTGGATCAAGAAAGGTAAATTGCATGCTGTAGGTAAGTATCAGTTTATTGGTAATACACTTCCTGAAGTTCAGAAGAAGGCAGGTATACCTGATAGTGCTAAATTTAGTGCTAAAGTTCAAGATTCTCTAGCACTTCAATTGTTGAAAGATCGTGGTATCGGAGCTTGGGTAGGTCCTAGTGACAAAGCAAGTAAAGAAGAGAAAGCAATCATTGAAAAGGCAAGAACAGAAGATATTAAGATTGATCCTGCTATAACTGGTAGTGGAAATGATCTTAATGGACAGTCAGGTAAATCCACTCTTGATGAAGCACTTGACAAATTAATGTCAGGAATAGATCAAGTTCAAGAATGGACTGGGGCAGCTCAGAAAGCTAAGGAAGAAGCAAAGATAAAAATACGTAAGGATAAAGAAGAACAAATCACAGCAGCAACTTTGGTTGCTAAGGTAACTTCAGAAAAATCTGCTAAGGATGCTGCAAATGCAGCAGCAGAGTCACAAGGTGGAAACAGCACTGTTGTAGTTCCTTCTCAAATGGAACCTGAAATCCTTATATTCAATCCTAAATTTGGCATATTTGCAACATGAGTTATCTTAATCAAGCTGGAGATACATCTGCATCAATCTGTTTATTAGAACCAGGAACTCTTACTAAAAGAAGATCTGGTGATGGTGCATGGAATTTATCAGAACTTGTATCTGAAATAAAGATTACAGAAAGTATTAGTAGTCCCACAATTAGAGGAGAGTTAACAGTATTTGATGCTACTGACTTTATCAATACTCTACATGGTAATGATATGTGGAAGATTGACTTAACAGCAGGTGGTGTGAAGTATGAGTACATACTTCAGTGTTATGAAATTACTGCTAGAGTTAGACAAGAGAAGAAAGAAGCATATATTATCAATTTAGTATCACCTGAGTTTATTATTAATGAGACCAAAAATGTTTTTGGTGCTTTTAAACCTCAAGATGGTTCTTTACATGTGAAAGAGATACTTGAAGAAGAATTTAGTAATAAGAAGAAACTATACCTAGAGACAACTAAGAAAGTTAGATTCACTGCTCCTAACTGGAGACCTTTTGACACTATCAATTACATTGCGTCTCATGTGGTGAGATCATCAAGCACTGGTGATGTTGAACAGGGTGCATTTGCATTCTTTGAAACTGCTCGTGGATTTAATTTTAAAAGTCTTGATCAAATGATTGAGGATATTACTAGCAATGGTGAGAAACCAACATATGTTTACGGACCTAAGAGTCTTGCTGATGATGCTTTAAAAAACTCATACTTAATTGATAGAGTGACATTCCCAACATCATTCAATGCTCTAAAGAATTTACGTCAAGGTACATGGTCTGGTTATGTTATGGGATTGGATCCATCTTCACTTGCTGAGTCACAATTACCTACTAAGGATAAGAGAGTACAAGCATCCACTTCATATTATAGTATTGAAAACATGTTTAAGCACATGTCTCACTTAGAAAAGAAAGGAAACATGCCCTTAGACACTGGTAATAGTGCTATCAGAAGTATTGTTACTGCTCCCAAAAGAATTAAGTATAAGGTTCTTCCTATTCATCTATGGGATTTACCAAAAGGTCAGAATCAAACACTACCTCAAGGTAAAACTTTGGAGAAAACAATGGACACTACAAAGTATAATTTCCTTAGAAAGAAAGCATTAGAGGCAATTCAATTACAGATTGAAGTACCTGGTAATTTACAACTACATGCGGGTGAAGGTATCAAAGTAGAACTACCTCGTATGATGGCAAAGAATGATAAGATTGAACTTGATAAGATGTATTCTGGTACATATATGATTGGAGGAGTAGTCCACCACTACAAAGTGACAAATCTTCAGACATCCTTACATCTTCTCAAAGATAGCATCAAGGTCTGATAAATAGTTCTGACGATACAATAGGAGAAACCTATGGGCGGTACAAACCCACAATCTCGTCGCCATGATGCCTACATTGAAAGTGATGGCAAAGAACATATTAACCATGGTATGCACGAGTATTCAGAAGCAGACTTACGAGATGTGCATGCAGACTACGCTTCATTCCACAAAGATGATGTAGTAGAAAAGAACGAAGGCACAATCAATGATTGGCACACACGCCATCAAGATAAAATCTTAGACGGTTATTGCGATAATCACCCAGACGCATTTGAGTGTAGAGTATACGACGAGTAGTTGACTGTCTGCTAAATAGGTGGTAGAATGCAGGCCACCATGCAGGACAATGAGACTAAAACGACACGAATCACCACGAAAGAGAGGTCGTAACTGGAAATCCAAAGCAGCCAGTGCTCGCTTGCGTCAATTGAAAAAACAACATAAAATGATGATCAAACGTTTATCATGCAAATAGTACCAACATTTTCGTACCCTATCCTTATAGATGAATTTGATATTAAGGATACTCTGACACAGAATTTAGAAGAGCAGTGGGATGAGACTGCTAGAAAGGATAAGGATAGAGTCTACTCAAATGATGATGCTCTTGTAGTTCTTAACAAACAAGTTAATAACTGTGAGGGATTTTACAGATGGGTAACTGAAAGAGGTCAGTTCATGTTCAAGGAGATCATGGGACTGAAAGGAGAAATAGAACTAAAGTACACTGAGGTTCAAGTATCTCAGTTTGGTACTATCATTCCACCTCATATTCATCCTAATTGTTATCTAACTGGATACTTCTTTGTTCAGTTTGATGAACAGAAAGGACATACACCATTAGTATTGAATAATCCTTTTTACAATACAATGACTCCTGCCTACCAGTTTCCTCAAGAGAAACCTACAATGTGGTCTAGTGAGAATTTTATTCCACCAGTACAGGAAGGACAGTTGATTCTATTCCCTTCTAACATACAACATTTCTTCCCTAAACAGGATGCAGATGATCGTATTGTAGTCTCGTTTGACTTAATGGCTAAATAATAACGTATAACAGATAAGGTCTATGGTAGCTACGATTGACAATATTGTAGGTGAAGCAACTGCTGATTTCGTTGGTAAGGACGGATTTTTTTGGTGGGTTGGTGAAGTTGAAGAAACTAAGGATCCTCAATTACTTGGTAGGGTCAAGTGTAGGGTGCTTGGATATTATACTGGTGCGGAAGCAGGATTTAGAAAAGATTTAGAAACAAAAGATTTACCTTGGGCAACAGTATTACAACCAACAGACCAACCAGGAGTTGAGGGACTAGGAAAATCTTCTCACCAACTTAGACCTGGTGCTATTGTTATGGGTTTCTTCATGGATGGTGAAGAAGCACAGTTCCCCATTGTAATGGGTGTATTAAGAATAAGTCAGGCAAAAGGAACAACATTAAAAGGAGAGAACAGTACATTCATATTCTCTCAAGGTCCGAATAGAGAAGATATAAACCCAACAACCAACCAGACTGGTACTGATCAAACTGCTGGAAAGAAACTTAAAACTGCTAACACTGCTGTTAAAGAAGCAGGTAACCCAACTGCTGAATTACCTAACGCTGCTAATCCAGGTACAGGATTAGGACATAGAACAGGAATTCCTGGTTCTAGTGCTAACACAGTAAAACCACCTTTCCCAAGTAAACCTATCCCTGCTGCTCATGGTGTAGGAGGACCTTGGAAAACTTTAGATGGTAAGTTAACTCAGTTGGTTGAAGATCTTGCTGCCACTGCTGGTAGTGTGATGAAGAATGAGAATGGTGACTTTGTTAGTATTATTGAGAACAAAGTAGTTAACATGGAAGCATTACTGGATAAGGTTGATAATTTCCTTAGTTCAGTTATGGGTCAGGTTGTTTCAGCATTTAAAGAACAACTGACTGCCATTGCAGGTAAAGCATTATCAGTGGCAAACTCTATCGCTAAGATGAGTGGTATTCCATTCATTGTATTATTATTGGTACAAGTTGTAATTAAGATTCTACTCGGACAGATCTGTAGTCTTGATGGACTGATAGGTGGAATGATGATGGGTCCTCAAGATGCTATTAGGGCACTGGTGGATAATATAGTCAATAAAGTAACGACTGTTGCTGAAGCAGCAATCTCTGGTGTACAGGATATGATCAAGGAAGTTACTTGTGCTATTCGTGACGGACTTGGTGTTGTTTCTTCTGCTATTGGTCTTATTAAAGCAGCGACTGGTGTTGCTCAAGGATTCAGTCAGCTCAGCAGCATTTGGGAAGATGGATCTGATATTATGTCTGCTGCACAGGATATTAACAAGATTAACCTAGAGAGCATAGGACAGTTAATCTCATTAATATTCAGTCTCGTTGACTTTGGAGGTTGTGATAGAAAAGCAGGTGATCGTGCTACACAAGAGATGGGATTCTGGCCATTACTGGGATCAACGCAATGTAGTGGAGATAATTTAGACGCATTAAAAGATCAGATAGGAGATAATTACGGGCCGTGTGGAGGTGGCGGTAAGGCAAACCTCTTTGATTCACTATATGCTGATGCTTCACCATATCTGACTGCTGCTGAAAACTTCTTGAATGGTGCATATAATTTGCAGTTAGGAACGCCAGGTAGAGAAGCAACAGTCATAAGAGGTGCGGGTGGTATGACTATCACTAACACTAAACTGGATAACAAAGTGTTTATGAAATATAAGCAACTTGTTGATGCTGGTATGACTGAGGAAGAGGCAGAGAAGGAAGCACAGAAACAAAACTCTGCTGTTGCTCCTGATCCATTAGTTGCTACTCATATTAATGAACCAGGTAATATGACTATGACCATTGAAGGTGATAGAGCAGCAGCGATAGGAAAGAACTTAATTGAAACTGTTGATGGAGATATAAGACTTAAATGTTCTGGTGACTTCCATCTTGATATTGGTGGTGGTATGTTTATCAATGCTCAGGGTGCACCTGGTAAAGGTGAAACTAAAACTCAAAAGAGTATGGTTAACATTGGATCTGATTTCTCAATGGATGTTAAAGGTCATGCACAGATTCAGGGTATTGGAACCACAGTTGCAGGTAAGGGTGGAACTCAAGCACAAGTTATAAGTCCACAAGGTACTACAAAGATTGACGCAACTGCATATGAAATCAATGCGGGTGAAATTAAATTATCTGCTAGTAATTCAATCACTATGACTGCTCCTGTTGAGTATCATTTCATTAATACTGGACTCAACATGTTGATACCTAAAGCAAAGACTGGTATCCTAAGTACTGTAGGCGGTCCTGTTGATTACCTATTGAAACCAGCAATTGCTGGAGATATGATACCTAGATTCTCAGTCAATACAGTCGGACCTTTCTTGGTAAACTGTGCTGCTGGTGGTGCTCTATTCACAGTAGCAGCAGGTGTCTTCTCAGTTAATGTTGCTGCTGGTGCTGCTAGTATCGTTGCTAGTGCTGCGGTAAACATCACTGCTGCGGCTGCTGTTAACATTGCTGCAACTGCAAATGTTAAAATAACTGGAGCTACTATACTTTTAAACTAATTCGTGCTATAATCTGATTATGGATGAACTTAAAGTAAAACAACTTGTAGAACTCAAGGAACTACTTGAGGATACTATTGAGTATTACTGTGATGAAAACATGGTATCAGGTGAATCTGCATGGACAATGGTCGGTGCTCTCGCTGATGCTAAATTATCTGTAGAATTTAATGAAATTACCTCTTGACTTACCAGTAGAACGTCTATTCTCTAATATGGAGTTTGTTACGGATCTCTGTCATGATCAACAACAACCTTTCCGAATTGACCTAGGTAATGGTAGAATGGTTATGTTAGTACCACTGATGGAAAAACCAACCATCCCTACTGACATAGTTGAACAAGTTGATGAACTTAAAAAAGAATGGATGGAACAGGTGGA
>VTLG01009742.1_pt1 | contig 20332 bp, 43 predicted proteins | sample 4694571 | NCBI WGS metagenome assembly VTLG01 (sample SAMN12604809, study PRJNA352737) | marine metagenome | biome: ENVO:00000447; feature: ENVO:00000209|ENVO:00000569|ENVO:01000036; material: ENVO:00002151; isolation source: viral sequences binned using virsorter ... | reverse complement strand
CTATGGCTGGACCCCAAGTCATATCCAAGGCCCAATGTTTCATTATGGGTGGTATAAACCATTCTGCAGCTATCCACCCTACAATAACTGCTAGACCAACATCTTTAATAGCAGTCCAGTTAAAGTTTTTCTTTGTTAATACATTTGTTAAACCACCCACACCGCTTGATAAAATACAACAAGTCTTTGCGCCTAGCGTTTGAATCAACCACTCCATGACTGCTCTCCTTTTAAACTGTAACCATATACTATCCAATATTTTTATTATACACTATTATACCACACTTTTCTCTTCAATGCAAGTTAAAATGTCCAATAAGTTTTTTTCTTCTCTGTTACTTCGTCATCATAGTGTGGATCATCAGGGTGTGTCAGGTGCCAAGATTCTTTCATATAGTGTATAGCCATTGTCATGGCATCCACTTGGTCATCGTGGGCCGCATTGGGAAACCGTAGTAATTCTTCTATTAATTCATCTGACCATTTCTTATTATTGGGTATCCACATTCTACCAGCTTCTATAATGGGTGAGGCGGCATATACTCTGGATACCTTATCTCTATCTGGATTATATTCCAGTACAGGTAGTCCACCCCTTCTCATATCCTGTATCAGAGACTGACCACTGGCCTTCTTCTCCACCATACACACGTCTGGCCTGTGTTCATCATAAAGTTTCTGTGCCAGCTTTCTCAGTTCTGGATATTCAAACCTGCCACGTATGTTTCCCAATAATATCAGGTTAGGTGTAAAATCTTCATATCCTTTTTCATCCTGATTGTACATGGAGAATATACCCCATGTCTGTATGACACTGTAATCAGCCGTAGTCTTTGTAGAGAATGCCGTATCATAGGTCTGTATTATGAAGTCACAGGTAGGTGGCTCTTCGTAGTCCCAATGTTTAAGCCATCTCTTTTTTATAATACCTCCTTCTTCTGGTGTGGGGTCTTGCATGTAGAGAGCATTCCAGTATCGACTACCATTACTGGCTTTAATCTCGCTCTCGTCCATTTTTAAAATATCATCACTCTTCCATTCGGGAAAGTAACTAGATCCTACAGGTAAGTCAAGCAATTGCGCTGCTTCTTCGTCCACCCATGCAGGTATTCTAATTACTTCCCAAGGGATCGTTTCAAACTCTCCCATATTCTCCTGTTGTTTTAGTAGCCAGCCACATAGATCATCATAATGATACCGTGTATTAATTATAACTATAGAACCATTGGGCATAATACGGGTTCTTAGTCCTGCTGGATACCATTCTTTAATATATTTTCTACCTGATGCACTGATTGCGTCCTCTTCAGACATTACATCGTCCAATATAGCAATATGTGCGCCACGTCCAGCTATTTGAGAGCGTACACCAGCAGCATAGTAGGTTCCATTCTGGTTTGTCTTCCACTTGCCAGCGGCTCTTACGTCGCTTCTTAAAGAGACTCCTTTAAATATCTTTTGAAACTCTTCTGTATTAACAATATCCCTTACAGATCGACCAAAATCACTGGATAACTGGTCACTATGGGAGACAGTCAGTATTTCATGTGTAGGATTTCTACCAATATACCAAGCAGGAAACAATTTTGAGCAGATAACAGACTTTGAAGACCGTGGTGGAAGAAAGACCATCAGTCGTTTTGTTTTACCAGACTCTAAATCTTTTAATTTATTAGAAATAAGTTCAATATGTTTACCCATACGCCAATCAGAGACAAGCATAGGAGCCATCATTCTAACAAATGTGAGAAAATCACTATTAGATTCTTGATTTACTTTAATATCTAGTAAATCTTTTAAGTTAATAAAGGGTTTTAGGTACTCGTTAGTACTTTCTAGTAATTCCATAGGTACTATTATACACTATTTTGTTCTCCAATGCAACTATTAAATTAAAATAATTATAAAAAATATAAATTAAAGTAACTTTAAAGTAACTTTATAGCCGCCCCAAAGGTTTTGAAGAGAAGTCCGTAATTTTTTAAAAATATTTGTCAGTGCTGTTTTATATATATACAGTGGCGGCACATTTTTTTGCGTGGGTATCGTGCGAGACTTTATAAATGCCGAATTTTTTTCAATAAAAGATACCTTATAAATATATATTCCAAACTTTCTAGAAATTCTAGAATAATTACAAAGAAAGCCAGTATATATCATCCTCTGTGTCTCTGTAATGGCAACCCATGCCAGCCAAACCCTAGCAAATCCACCATTTTTATATTGTATATAGTCCCAACAACTAGACATTTTATATCAAATATAGACGATATACAGCCAAAACTAGCCTCGTAAGTCATTGAAAACATTGAATAAAACCCATAATTAACGATCATCATTTCCTAAAATATCAAAAACTAAGTCATTGAAAACATTGAACAATTTATCACGATTTGACTATATTTTTCAATTCGGCTACTTTTTAAACATCATCAAATTGATGATACATTTTAAACTTAAATAAAGGAATTAAGATCATGACCAACTTAATAAATGACATTAATAAAGATTGGAAAAAGTACGACAACAATCAACAAACTACTTTTTTAAAGTCTATAGGTTATAAAGTAGTAAAAAAAGAATTGGTTGCATCTTTAGAAGATAACACAGTGTCATTAGTAGATGTTACAGCTACACAACTAAACAAAATCAAAAAGACTGTTGGCTTCGATAACTGGTCACAAAAACAAGTTAATACTTACGATAAAGAAAACGGCACAAACTACGGTGAACTGTTACAAGGTATATCATGCCCAACGGCTCGCAACACCATGCGCTCTGATATTCTTTGGTATTCTGAATATAAAGAAGAAGCGTTGACAGTTTTAAAAGAACGCATTTCAAAGGATAAAAAAACTAGTTCTTTATCCTCACTCAAAAAGCACACGACAGCGGCTATAAGAAAACTTGAAAAAGAAATTGTAGACGCTAACGAAACAACAGAGGCAGAGACAACAGAGCCAGAGGCAGAGGAAGAGACAACAGAGATAATCAAACCAGCCTCGGAAGAAGAGTATGCAAAAGCTATAATTCTAATGCTAAAGGATGCCAAAAAGGCCGGTAAAGATACGAAAGCAATTATTCAAATAATGGGAGATATGTTAAAAGCTGAGAAACTAAACAAGTAATCAGAGGCTAGGGGATACTTGCAAGACTTCGTAAGTGTCCCCTAAACTTCTAGAATTTCTAGAAACTTGTAATATTGATTTAAATATATTATAAGTTTGTATAAATTCAGAAACTAGGAGGAATTAAGACAATGCGTTCTAAAAAATTAGCTATTATTTTTGGTATAATCTGTTTGATTTATTTAGCATTAGGACTACATAACCATATACACAATGGCGGCCTTGACTCTATAGAGTTTGCTAGTATACTTGGGGCTGTATTGTTTGGAGTTAGTTCATTAGTGATGATATTTAAAAAAGATTAATTATAAACTTCTAGAAATTCTAGAACTTTGAAAGGGTAAAAAAATGTTAAAATTGAAACAACTAGGCAATAATAAAACTGAACTAACAATCGGAACGATCACAGGAAAAATAATTATTTTCTTTAGTTACGAAACACCCGTTTCAGGTTATGATCACAAAGGGGCGTTTAGAACAGATCAAAAGTATTCAAAAAAAACAACTAAACATATTAATGACTACTTAGGCGGAAAAGATATAGGCCGCACAGTATCGCAACAATATATCAATAGCCTAGTATCATAAACTGGTTTACATATAGGGCAGTATGTGTCACAACGTACTGCCTCAATATGCAAATTAGATAGGATTAAACACAATGCCAAAATCAAAACCATACTACGTAAATTTTAACCCTAATAAATTGTTAAAAGCTAGACAAAATTATGATGATATTCATACCGCACCAGATAACACGATTAAAAATCTAGACGGTAATCATCCTATAGATAGTTATCAAATTGATTTAATGCGGCATGACCATTTTACCAAAATGTATACCAAACATAGACGACAACAATGGTTTAAAAATAGAGATTATAATAAATGGATAGATAAGACTTGCAATGAATTAGAAAAACTGTTATAAACTTCTAGAAATTCTAGAAACTTAAATAATAAAGAGGGTTTTCTAGGTATGGTGGGGCGTACTCCTCACAAAACTCATAGGCTGATCACCTTATCGGATGAAATAGTATTCATACTTAGAAAATCCTCTTTATTATTTAGGTTTAACACTGAAAGGAAAAACAATGGCAATAAAAAAACACACAAAAGAAACTAAACAAAAGATATTTGATTTAGTGGATAGTGGTTTAAGTAGACGTGAGGTTGGTGAAATAATGGGCATGACAAAAAATGCTATCATAGGAATAATGCGTGACGCTGGTAAATGTAAAAAAGCAAACTATGCCTATGTATCTTACAAAGTAGATACAATTAATAATAATTATGATAAATCAGTAGCGTTTAATGAACATAAAGAAATAATCTCACAATATGAGATATCTAAAAAAAGATTATTAGCAGTGAATCCATTTGGATATTAAAAATAATTGTCTTAAAAGGAAAATAAAATGATCATGAAAATATTAAAAGGATTTTGTTTTGCAGGTTTAATGCTTGCATCTATTCTCACAATGGCATGCGGCATAACATGGGATACTGGTCAAGTATGGTATGGTCAAGCTATTGCTACATGTTTTATACTAATGTCATTAGTGCTTGCATATGTAGCAGTATTAGTGCTAGTGTGGAGACATTAATAAACTTCTAGAAATTCTAGAACTTTGAAGGATTAAAAAAATGTTAGTAAAAGAAGCTAAACAGTTTGGCAACATATCCAAGGGCAACACCAAAATGCCGGGGACTACTTTTGCCATTGATGCGTTTTCTTGCAATGTAGGCAGTAAACTTGCAAAGATTGAGGGTACTCCATGTTTTAGTTGCTATGCTCGCAAGCTACAAAAGCTACGGCCTAGTGTAGATCAAGGTTGGAAAGCTAACCTTGCTAAATGGCAGCAAGCCAATAAATCTGAATGGGTACAAGCTATGACGTTCCAGATTAACCGCTACAATGTAGACGGATATCATAGATGGTTTGATAGCGGCGATTTACAATCATTGGAAATGCTACGCAATATTGTAGACGTGGCACTACTAACACCACATATAAAACATTGGCTACCTACACAAGAACGTGGCATAGTGGAAGCATACCGCAAACAATATGGGCAAGAGCCTAGCAACCTAGTCATAAGAGTATCCGCCTCAAAAGTAGATGCAGAGACTATGCCTAGATTCGCAAATACATCTATGGTATTTACCAAACATGGCAAGGCATTGGGGAAAGAGTGCAAGGCCAGAACGAGAGGCAATCAATGTGGAGATTGTCGGGCATGCTGGTCAAAAGATGTAGAAGTTATAGCTTACCCGAAGCATTAAAAAAAAACTAGACAATGCAGTATGAGTAGTATATAGTAGTATCAGTACACTAAACAAACTTCTAGAAATTCTAGAAACTTGAAAGGAAAAGACAATGATACAGGATAATGTTGAAGTTGATGTACTACAAGCACAGTTAGATAGTATACCTGTAGACATTGAGTTGATAGTAGTTAAAAACTCAAGACAAATACAAGTATTATTGGAAGGTGAAGTGTATAAAACCTTTCCATCTGTCTCAGCATTTAAACAAACATTGAGAAACACTTTTGATATTGTAGAAAAAAGTAGAAAGGATAGAAGATAATGAGTAACCAACACAACGACGCTATTAAAGAGATGTTATTTGAGGCGGCAATGACTTCATTAGTCTCCAATGGTGCGCCAGATAATGAAAAGACAGAACTAAAAGCTATTAAAATTGTAGCCCAACAATGGGAAAACTATAGAGAAGGAGAATAAAATGAGAAAGAAAAATCCATTTGGTAAAAGTACCACCCAAGATAAACCCTACGCCATATATGAAGATGGGCATGGGTGGCAATGGCGTGTATTAAAAACATATCAACACCCTGACAATGAAAAGGGTAATGAGTATGCACGATGGCTTGTGTCAGCAACGTCACCACTAATGCACGATGGTGGTTATGAAATGGGTGATCAATATTCTAATATAGTATTGGAGTCTGGTTATCTAACATCAGCTACTGATGAATGGAAACAATTTTATGGAGATTAAAATGGATATGTCACCACAAGTATATATGTTTAGAGCAGTAGCAACTAAAGCTGCATTAAAATTGTGGAATAAACATGGCATTAGACCTAACAGATGGACAACTAAGCGCACTCTATTAGATATAGCCACAGTTTATACTGGCAATAAGTATAAAAATAGTAAAAAAAGTAGTGAACAAGCATATAATGACTTGACATTATGGATTGAAAGTAATAGTTAAATAAAACTTCTAGAAATTCTAGAACTTTAAAGTATTTAAAACTAAGGAGATGACCAATGAGACAGATAACATTAACTGAATTTATTGCTAACGTAAAAATGACCTGTGGCTCTTCATTTTATGGTCGAGATGATGGAACAACACCTCACTCATTTTACTTGAAAGCCGCTAGAAGTATGTTAAGACGAAGATTAGAAAAAGATTTAGAAAAATTTGACTATCCTCGTGATTATTATTTTTCTAAAGAGGATTCAGAAAAACTAGCAGAAGTTTACGCAGACACAGCCAAACTTATTCATGAGAAGATGAATAAATTTAACAATGAATATAATAAAATACAAAGATTAGCGGCGATGGTAAATAAACAAGGGAGATGACCAATGTTAATACTTGTAAAATTAACCTTAAAAGATGATACACATGATGCAAAAATAAAGACTATAGAGGAAGTTGATTATAGTTTTAATCATGATAATATAGTTTGTACAGAAATTGTTGAGGAGATAGACCAATGACTAATAATAAATGGTGGCATATAGTGATATGGTGCAAGTGGTGTAACGGTGAAGGCTATACTACTGACAATAACCCAAGCAAGAAAGCAGAAGTGTGTGATGACTGTGATGGTATAGGTGAGCATACTTATGTCGAAGAAGAATGGCGTTATGAAGATGAACAGGAAGTACGAGATAACTATGAAGATATAAAATCAATTGAATTGTTGGAGGGTACATCATGGGGAAGTCCAACACTAAGCATGGAGTAAAGAAAGTAAATACCTATGCTAAATCATTACAAAATAATAAGTATAGACAACGTGTAGTACCTAGTGCTAAAAAGTATAAACGAAATAGGAGAGTTGAAGATGAGTGATAGAACAGTAGCGATTGAAGGTTGGGATCAACTTGAATGGTTGATGAGTGATAGATGGGATATGACATTACAAGAAGCCTTGCAATGTATGGTTGATAATAATCAAGATATGAAGTTTCTTAATGATGTTAAAGGGTTACACGTATTAAGAATAGCCAATGGAGAAGAATAATGTTATTAGAACGAACATCAATACTTAGTGATAAGACTACGACAATGGAGTTACCCATAACCAATGAACAGCTTGATCGTTGGAGACAGGGAGAACTTATTCAAAATGTATTTCCTGACTTGACACCGGATGAACGTGAGTTTATAATGACAGGTATTACAGCAGAAGAATGGAAAACCCTATGAATATATTTTATTTACATCGTGATCCTGTCGTTGCAGCGCAGATGCAATGTGACAAGCACGTAGTCAAGATGATATTGGAAAGCGCACAGATGCTCTCTACTGCTCACCGTGTATTGGATGGAGATGACTACGCTAATTCACGAGGACTGTATAAACTGGTGCATGAAAACCATCCTAGCACACGCTGGGTACGCTCTCATCATAAACACTACAATTGGTTATGGAAACATATGATAGCCTTGATGGAAGAGTATACACACCGCTATGATAAAGTTCACGAGACAGAACGATTAAATGATCCACTGTCCATATCACCAGTTAATATTAATTTCAGCGATCATTTCTTAGACCCACCACAATGTATGCCTGATCAGTATAAAAACAAAGATACTGTGCAAGCCTATCGTGATTATTATATTGGAGAAAAATCTAGCTTTGCTAAATGGAATAAGTGTGGTAATATACCTAAATGGTATAGGAAAAGAGATAACTAATGTTTAATAACCCTTTAACTGGATATATTTTATGTCTTGGTATTGTATTAGCTACTTTGTTACTAGTGTATTTAAAAGTAAGTGGATTTACTATAGGATAGGAGATGACCAATGAGTTTATATATTCAATTACGAGATGAATTATTATCTTCTGAAGAAGAACTTACTGTTCGTCAATATTGGATTAAAGCAGACTGTATTGAACTCCAATCGGACTGTCTTCTTTATCTTGACACAAAGTCTGGTGAATGGGAACATATTATTCAAAAAGATAACAAGTTTTATTTGTCTCCTAGCATGTTTGAGGACAAGCCCTATCCTGATGATTTAGGATATGATTTTTTATGGATTAGAGACAGGTTAATGGATGGTTGTAAACTTGATTAAAGCCTTGGCAGCGGCTCCCGACTACTCCTTTAAATAGGGTGACGTGAGTGGCTCCCGACTACTCCTTTAAATAGGGTGGCGTGAAGAAATCGGGTAGCTGTCGTTTATTTTTTTAAATAGGAGAGTGACTAATGAATATACACCCAAGCCTAGAGAAGTTACCTAAAGATCACAGGCTACATCCAGATAAGGTGAAGCAGTGGATCAAGGTTAATACCGATATGCTTGCATCTATTCGTAAGGATGTGAGAAACAATGTTAAGGGTGCTATTGCTAGACAAGCAGACATTGAAGGTTACATTAAGAACATGCGTAAGTATCTAAGAGATGGTGATTGGATTGATATGTTCTATGGTGTAAATCAAGAAGGTAGAATAATGTTGAAGTGTGTAGCTATGGCATATAACAGTGACGGCACAGCCAAGCGTGACGTTGGAACATGGTATCCAGACATGGGTATCTATACAAAGGAGATGGACGATGAGACTACCTGATGGGTGGATGTCTCCCTATGAGTGGGAGCTATGGATGGAAAATACTTGTGATGAAATGCCATCATGGTATAGTGATGTTAATCTGAGAGAGGATGCCTACAGGGAATACCTCAAAGAAAACGCACAATATACTTCAAAAGAAGTAACTAAAGAAAGGTTGAAAAAGTTTCTTAAATAATATAATATAATTATAGTTGCATGCTACAAGATAGTATGATATAATGTTATTATGAAGGATATAAATTATGAATAAATATAATTTTAAATCTCACGATGAAGTACCTGATAATCTAGCAGATTATGTAGTAGATGTATGCGTCTTCTCTGGGCTAGAAATAAATAGCTTGACAGATATTAAATTATCTGATATAAACGGTTTTCTAAATGGTCTTGAAGAACAAGCTGATGAGGTAGTTGAATGAGTGTAGTAGAGGGTAAGGTGTGGGGTACAACAATGCCCCTCATTCAGAGGCCACAGCTAGAGGTACATAGTATCTTTGTTAATGCTGGTGGCTATTGTTCCAAGCATAAACATCAATCAAAGATAAATGCTTTTTATGTAGAGGAAGGAGAATTAGAAATACATAGATGGAAAGATTATAACTTGGTAGATGTTACAGTCTTATATAATGAAGATGTAGCTATAGTTCCTGCTGGTGAGTATCATATGTTTAATGCTAGAACAGATACTAAAGCACTGGAGATATACTGGTCTGAGTTACATATCAATGACATTGAAAGAGAAATAGTAGGAGGAGTTGATAAGACTCTTGATCTATTTAATTCTCCAAAGAAAAATAACTTTGCAAAAGTATTTAATATAGATGACTTAGAGGGGAGAAACTAATGTCTGTTATAATGGAAGTAGCAAAACAAAGTGGCAGTCCTAGATTAATTATGAAGGAAGATTATAATTCTCTAGATTTTTCAGAGAAGTTACAATGTCTAGTATCAATACGCACAGCTATTGAAAAAGAAATAGCCTTTACTGAAAAAGACTTCAGAAGATTTGTTAATAAACGTAGGTTTTAAAAGGATTTATATAATGGATAAAGATTTTTTTGAGTGGTTATTCAAAACATTAAATATTGATGTTAATTATACATCAAAAGTCATTAAAAATTATACTCGTAAGAATGGATTTAAAAATATTAATCGGTATACAAGGGCTGGTAAATATGGCAAAACTATTTACTGTCCTGTGTGTGGTGAGCCAGAATTTGTAGATAATTTTTCATGGGCTTTGGCTACATGTCCATCGTGTGATACAACCTCTTATAAGTATGATTGGCTGGTTAAAGTTTGATGTATAAAATATTATTATTGTTATTATTTTTTAGTACATCTGCACTGGCACAGTCAGAGTACATTCCAGAACAAAGTAATTTAAATTCAGAGGAGTTGTGTTTGGTTCAAACAATATACTTTGAGGCGAGAGGAGAGAGTTTTGTAGGTCAGCTTGCTGTCGGTAGCGTTGTGATGAAGAGGCTGAGTAGTAACTCATATCCAGATACTATCTGTGGTGTAGTAAGAGCAGGTGTATACTGGAAAGGTAATCCAGTTAAAGACAAGTGTGCATTTAGTTACTGGTGTGATGGTAAGAGCGAGAAGATGTATGACATAATGGCCTATGATGATGCTGTCACAGTTGCCAATATGATTTTAAGTGGGGCTAGAATAGAAACTATTAAGAGTGCTACACATTATCACGCAGTTTATGTCGAACCTTCTTGGTCTTTAAAGTTAAAGAGAATAACAAGAATAGGTAAGCACATATTTTACAGGAGATAAAGTTCTAGAAATTCTAGAAGTTTAAATATAAACATGTTTGTAATTGTTCAAGATATAATTAAAGAAGCACACAAAGATTTAGATAACTTTGATTGCTTTGATATTTTGACAACGCCTACTGGCTTTCCAATGAAATTTAAAACAGAAGTGGAAGCACTTAAATTTCTAAATGATTTAGGAATTGATATGCCAACAGGATCAGATCAAGGAGAAATTAGAATTGACAGACTCCATTAAACAATACAACGCTATGGTAGCTCAACTAAATAAAAATGTAAGTTCTCTTCAAATTATAAATAAACGTCAGGCTGAAACCATCAAACAGTTGAGAAGAGAACTATCTATAGCACGTCAAGAAAAAGGTTCTGGTAATATGTGGGCTGAGTTAGATGACAGCAGAGATAATTAATTTTTATAAACACTGGAAAGCACGTCAAGAAACATTAAGGAAATCAATGGGTTATCCAGATGATCTGTGGTACATGATGCTCGACAATGGATATGATCCTTTAGATATAGATGAAGTAAAAAAATTTATAGATGATTTTGAAAAGGATATAGTGGGAAATGACTAAAAATTTATGGCAAAAAGACAGAGCAACCCTATTTAAAAATTATGTACGACAGTATAAAGAAGAAGGCTATGATATAAAAGAAGCAAGGCAGTTAGCCAAGATTGAAATCAATGAGGTCATGGCAGACAAGGAAGACTTTGTAGATAATCTTTGGAAAGAAACTTTTGAAGATGTATAATTTAGTTTATAAAGATAATATACTACAGAGATACAGAACCAAGCGTGAAGCAAAGAAAGAACTTGACGATAGATCAAACTTGTGCTATATGTTAAGAGTAAATCCTTCTGAAGCATATTCAATTACGAAAGGAAAGACCCATGCAACCAGAAGAAAAAGGTTGGAAAGGACCATGCTCTGAGTGTGGATCATCCGATGCCAACCATCACTATCCTGATGGACACACCTATTGTTACAGTTGTAAGACTCATAAACCTGCAAAGGAAGTAACCACTATGGCTACAGTACAATCCAATACAAATCAAAACTCTATGAAGTTACTAAACTCTAGTAGGCTTGCTGAGTACAATGATATACCTGAACGTAAGATTACAAAGGAGACTGCAAGAAAATTTAATACCCTCACCAAGAAGAAGGGATCAATGACAACTCACCATGTCTATCAGTACTATGACAGTAAGGGCAATCACATCTGTAACAAGGTGCGTGATACTGCCAACAAAAAGTTCTGGTCTGAAGGTAACATGAATGGGGCTGGTCTGTTTGGGCAGAATATATTTACTCAGAAGGCAAAGTTCATTACCATTACAGAGGGTGAGGTAGATGCCATGTCTGCCTATCAGCTAATGGGTTCTCAATGGCCTGTAGTTTCACTCAAGAATGGTGCGGCATCAGCGGTATCAAACTGCAAGCAATCGTTTGAATACCTAAATCAATTCGGTAATATTGTATTGTGTTTTGATAATGACAAGGCAGGTAGAAAAGCGGCAAATGAAGTTGCTGAAATATTTGAACCCAATAAATGTAAGATAATGCAACTTGATTTAAAGGATGCCAATGAGTGCCTCAAGGTAGGCATGAGGTCAGAAGACTTTATCAATGCTTGGTGGGCCGCAAAACCTTTTACTCCTGCTGGCATTATTAATCTACATGATCTTGGGGACAGTCTCTATGATGAAGACTATTGTGAGACTTGCCTGTACCCTTGGTCTGATCTCAATGAGAAGACCTATGGTATGAGAACAGGTGAGCTTGTCACGTTCACCAGTGGGGCTGGCATGGGCAAGTCAAGCATCATGCGTGAACTCATGCACCACCTCATGATGAATACCAAGGATAACATTGGTGTCTTGGCAATGGAAGAGAGTGTACGTAACACAGCCTTCAACATCATGAGTGTCGAGGCCAACGCTAGGCTTTACATTAAAGAAGTGCGTGAACAGTTTACACCTGAACAACTACGTGAGTGGCAAGAAAAAACTATAGGAACAAAAAGGTTCTTTGCCTTTGATCACTTTGGTTCAATTAGTAACGATGAAATCCTAGCTCGTGTACGTTACATGGCTAAAGCATTGGAGACTAAGTGGGTGATACTGGATCACCTCAGTATCTTAGTGTCTGGTCAGGAAGATAATGGTGATGAACGTAAGTCAATAGATATTCTAATGACCAAGTTAAGGTCACTGGTGGAAGAGACAGGCATAGGTTTGCTACTGGTGAGCCACCTACGTAGGCCAGCAGGTGATCGTGGTCATGAGGATGGGCGTGAGGTATCTCTCTCACACCTACGAGGCTCTGCCAGCATTGCACATCTAAGTGATGCGGTCATAGCCTTGGAGCGCAACCAGCAAGCAGACGATGAGCAAGCTGCCAACACTACTACCATACGTATTCTAAAGAACAGGTACACTGGTGACACAGGTATTGCTTGTTATCTACACTATGATAAAGAAACTGGTCGAATGACACAAATTGATAATCCTTTTATGGAGAATGAATAATGAGTAAAGCTTGGAAAGTATATAGTCCTAAATTAAATAAATTTTATAGGAATAAAAACATGCAAGGACTTATTTGGGAAAGAAAAAGTGCTGCTAAAAGATGTAGAACAAGATTTATAAATGAATATAATCTTCCTAACGATGCTTTAGAAATTATTGAATATGATCTATCTGAAACCAGAAGGTATAAGCACAATCAAATGAACGAGCTATAGGAGCAAATAAATGACAACGATGGGCAAGCGTAAACGATTTGATAGGGCGTTGTATGAAGTAGCAGATAGAGATGCAAAGGCCGCTACCTTGAAGTATATTAAAGATATGAACTACACCACCATAGATACAAAGGAAAGAAAAGACTTTGATATTATCTGCAAAGCATCAGAAGATATTCATCACCTCTATGAAGTAGAAATAAAATATTCTTGGAAGGGTGATTGGAATCCTACTTGGAAGGAGATACGAATACCTTATCGCAAGAGTCGCTTACTTACTAAGTGGAAGGAGCAATACCCTGACGCACTCTTCACATTCATAGTGTGGCGTAATGATTGTAAACAAGCATGGCATATTGACGCAAATATTTTACTTGACTGTGAGGTAAAAGAAGTGTCTAATAGGAACATCAGAAAGGGTGAGAAATTCTTTCACATTAACGTAGAGGATGCTTGTCTCATTGAGGTAGATTAAATGACAACAGCTATAGTTGATATTGAAACAGATAGTTTGAATGCAACAAAGATACATTGTATCGTAGCAAGGAGTTATGAAACAAATAAAGTTAAGGCGTGGGTAGGGCAGGAGTGTTCAGAGTTTGCTAGTTGGTCGCAGCAGATTGATACTTTTATTATGCACAATGGTATCAGCTTTGATGCTCCTGTCCTAAATCGTATACTAGGATGTAACATAAAGCTTAATCAAATACGTGATACTCTTATTGAGTCACAGCTTTACAATCCCATAAGAGATGGTGGGCATTCTCTTGAGGCATGGGGCAAGAGCCTTGGCTTTGAGAAGGGAGACTTCCATGACTTCTCAGAGTACTCTCCTGAGATGCTGGAGTATTGTAAACGTGATACAGAGGTAACACGTCTGGTAGCACAGGAGCTAGAGAAAGAAGGCAAGGATTTTAGTTCTCAGTCTTATGAGTTAGAGCGTAAGGTCAGAGCTATAATAGATAAGCAACAGAACAATGGCTTTGCTTTTAAATTAAAAGAAGCTATGATCCTACAGGCTCAGTTGCAAGATGAGTTACATGATCTAGAGCGTAAAGCAGAGGAAGACTTTGAACCCACAGTGGTTGAATTAAAAACCAAGACCAAGTATATACCTTTTAATATAGCAAGTCGTAAGCAGATAGCAGAGAGACTACAGGCTAAAGGGTGGAAGCCCAAGCAGATGACTGATAAAGGTAACGTAATTATTAATGAGGCAGTCTTATCAAAGATTGATATGCCCGAAGCCAAGATGTTTAACAGGTATTTCCTATTGCAAAAACGCACTGGCTTATTAAAGTCTTGGATATCAGAATGCCAAGAAGATAACCGTGTACGTGGGAGGGTAATGACACTGCGTACCATAACAGGAAGAATGGCACATGCAGTACCTAATATGGCACAAGTCCCTGCTATCTATAGTCCTTACGGCAGAGAATGCAGGGGCTTATGGACAGTGGATGATCAATCTAAATATCGCTTGGTAGGTGTTGATGCCAGTGGTCTTGAACTGAGATGCTTGGCTCACTACATGAATGACCCTGAGTATACCAACATCGTATTGACAGGTGATGTACACACAGCTAATCAGCAAGCCGCTGGATTAAGAACCAGAGATCAAGCCAAGACTTTTATCTATGCTTTTCTCTATGGTGCAGGGCCAACCAAGATTGGTAAGGTGGTTGGTAAAGGGCCAGCCGCAGGGCAGAACCTTATTGAAAAATTCTTGGAGCGTACACCAGCATTGGGAAGACTAAGAGATAACGTAGCAAGATGGTCTAAGAGTGGCACCATACCTGCACTGGATGGTAGGTTATTACATATTAGGTCAGAACATGCGGCATTAAACACCCTACTTCAAGGTGCTGGTGCTATAATATGTAAGCAATGGCTTGTTCATATCATGGAACGAGTCATAAAGGCTGACCTAGATGTAAGGTTGGTTGCTTCAATTCATGATGAATATCAATTTGAAGTAGCTATACCAGATGTAAATAGGTTTTGTAAATTAACAAAGGAGGCAATGACACAGACACAAAAAATACTTGGAGTTAAATGTGAATTAGACTGTGATTATAAAGTTGGAGAAACATGGGCTGATACACATTAAGTACTTGACAAATTAAATTAGATAGTGTATACTAATGGAGTTAAAGTAGTAGACAAATATATCAACAGCCACGATGGTGTGGCACTAAACACAAGGAGAAACATATGGCTATTCAACCTTTATATTTAACTGGTAAATGTTATTGGGCTTCTGTTGTAGAACCCAATAGTACGTTTGAACCAACATGGCAAGTTGATCTTTGCCTTGATGAAGATACTAAAGCTTTAGTTCAGCAAGCTGGTTTAAAGGTTCGTAATAAAGATGACGAGCGTGGAGAGTTTGTCACATTAAAGCGTAAGGTGCAGGGTAAGAATGGCCCACGCAAAGCACCTTCAGTAGTGGATTCCCAAAACAATCCTTGGGATAATAAACTTATTGGGAATGGTAGTGTGGTAACGGTAAAAGCCCTTCCCTTTGAGTGGAACTATGCAGGTAAGTCTGGTAAGTCGGCTGATCTTGCAGGAGTTCAAGTAGTGGAGTTGGTTGAGTATGGAGATAAAGACTTTGATGTTGTAGAAGGTGGCTATGTTAATAAAGCAGCCACTGAAATGTCAGATGATATTCCATTTGGTAACTAAGTGAGGATGGGGTGCCGCATTAGGGTTAGTGTGGCACCCCTATTTTTATTATGAAAAAAATTGAAACATTAGTAGAAGATATATATGATCTTTTCAATCTTACTCCTATAGAAAGGGATGAAAAAGAAGTAGATAAACTCATAGATAAGTTTGGAGATATGCTTAAAGTTCATATCAAAGAATTTATGTATAGTAAACCGAGAGATGGTCATCTAAGGTTGTCTGGTATTGGTAAACCAAACAGGCAGTTGTGGTATGATGTTAATACAAAAACAACTGAAGAAAGTTTACCACCAAGCACAAGGATTAAATTTCTTTACGGTTATATATTAGAAGAATTATTATTATTATGTGCCGAAGTTGCTGGTCATACAGTAGAGGCACAGCAGAAAGAAGTATCAGTAGAAGGAGTATTAGGACATCAGGATGCAATTATTGATGGGGTTTTGGTTGATTGTAAGTCTGCTTCTGGGAGAAGCTTTGACAAGTTTGCTTCTCATAACATAGCAGAGGATGACCCCTTTGGTTACATAGCACAGATATCTGCGTATGCTCAAGCCAATGGCATAGATAAAGCAGCTTTCCTTGCTATAGATAAATCTACAGGTAAGATTTGCTTAACACCTGTTCATTCAATGGAGATGATAAATGCTGGTGACAGGGTTAAGAAAATTAAAAAAATTGTGGCAGGAGATAATGTACCTGATAGGTGTTACGATGCTATACCTGATGGGAAGTCTGGTAATTATAAGCTTCCTATTGGCTGTGTTTATTGTAGACACAAGGAGTTGTGTTGGTCTGATGCTAATCAAGGGCAAGGCATTCGTACATTCAAGTATGCACATGGTAAAAGATATCTGGTACAGGTTGCAAAGACACCTGAAGTTGAAGAACTAACTAATGGTATATAAGTATACTTTAACTGACCTTGAACAAAAGCTTTGTTCTGAGGGTGCTAAAATGCGTTATAATGTAGCACGTTCATCAGGTGTAAATAATGGTAAAATTGGGCCTCAAAGTAATGCAGAAACAGACCTTCTAGGATTAGGTGGTGAATTAGCAACAGCTAAATGGTTGAATGTTTATCCAGATTTAACTATATATGCAAGACAGGGGGGAGTTGATTTGTTATCTCACTCTGGTATGCGTATAGATGTAAAAACAACTAAGTATTCAACAGGAATGTTGCTTGCAAAAATAAATACACCATATAAAGATATTGATTCCTTTGTTTTAGTTACCGCTGAATATCCTTCTTTTATTGTTAGAGGATGGGCAACTAAAGATGAATTAATTGATCCTAAAAATATAATTAATTTAGGACATGGAGAGGGTTATGGTTTAAAACAAAACCAATTACGAACAGAAACAATATAAGTATGCACTGGAAGTATCACAAGAAGCCTGATCCCAACAGTCATTTTGGGTTTGTCTATCTTATTACAAACAAGAAGACAGGTAAAGCTTATGTGGGATGCAAACAGTATTGGCATAAAGTAAAGAGAAAGAAGGGTAGCTCCAAGACAACCAAGAGAGAATCCAATTGGGTTGTCTATATGGGTTCCTCTAAATTGCTATTGGAAGATATCAAGAAGACAGGTAAGAGAAATTTTAAGTTTGAGATAATAGCAGAGTTTAAAAATAAAAGAAGTTTAAAATACTATGAACTGTACTATCAAATGAAATATAATGTTTTATCATCTACCTTGGAAGGTACAGATGAACCAGCATATTATAATAATTATGTAGGTGGTAAGTTCTATAGACCAGTACAAGAGTTTGAGAATGAACCTAAAAGATTTAGATAATATACTAAAGCTACAATCAAAAGCTTTTAAAAATCCAGAGAATATACTATTCTTATCAGTTATATACCAAGCATTACTTGATGCAACTGAACCTAAAGTTGAGAATGAAAAGACAAGTATAACATCTATAAGAAATCAAGCAAAGGCTTGGTTCTTTGCATCAATAGGTGTGACAAGTGAAGACTTTGAACTTATCTGTGATAATGCTGGTCTTAGACCCTCAATGGTTAGAGAGTTTGCATACTACATTATTAATTCAGATGATAAAGATGAAGCCAGAAGTAGATTAAACCTTATATGGAAAGGAGCTAGTGATAGTTAGATGTCAGACTTACAAAGCGATCATGAATTTTATGAGCCTGAGTATAATATACGTGAATCAAGAGATAATTATGTATTGAGAAGATTAAAAGAAGATAGGGAACAAGTTGAGAGAATTAAGAAAGAAGCCCTTGACAAACAGGTAGGTGGTAATCATTATAAAGACTGTGAAATACAACCTGTAGAATATATATACTCTAATGGTCTTGACTTCTTAGAAGGTAATGTGGTAAAGTATATAACACGACATAGAGCAAAAGGTGATGGTGAGAAGGACATACGAAAAGTAATACACTATGCAGAGATGATATTGGAAATGGTATATAAGAAAGGAGAATAATATATGTCTCAGATGACCCATCTTGGGATCACAATTAACCCTGCAAGAGACAATTTATTTGATCAATTAGGAATAGCTAGGTTAAAAGAATCCTACATGTTAGACAACGAACTATCTCCACAAGAGAGGTTTGCTTTTGTATCTAAAACTTTTTCTTCTAATAATGAACATGCACAAAGATTATATGAATATGCCTCACAACATTGGCTATCTTATTCTACTCCAATACTTTCTTATGGGAGGTCAAAACGTGGCCTTCCTATTTCATGTTATCTAAACTACATTGAAGATACAGCCGAAGGGCTGGTTAATAATCTATCAGAGACTAACTGGCTATCTATGTATGGTGGTGGAGTTGGTATTGGGTTTGGTATTCGTTCTGCAGATGAGAAGTCTACAGGTATGATGCCACACCTCAAGATGTATGATGCTTCCAGTTTGGCATACAGACAAGGTAAAACTCGTAGGGGTAGCTATGCTGCTTATCTTGATATTGATCATCCTGATATACTATTATTTTTAGAGATGCGTAAACCAACTGGTGATCAAAACTTTAGATGTCTTAACTTACATCATGGTATTAATATTAGTCATAAGTTTATGCAACTAGTTGAAGATTGTATGACTGATCCGAATAAAGATGATAGCTGGCAATTACGTGATCCTCATACAAAAGAAGTTAAAGAAACTGTATCAGTAAGAGATATGTGGCAACGTATATTGGAAATGCGTATGCAAACAGGAGAGCCTTATCTACATTTTATTGACACATCTAATGAGAAGCTACCTGTATGGCTCAAGCAAATGGGCTTGGAGATTAATCAATCTAATCTATGTTCAGAGATTATACTACCAACAAACAAAGAACGTACTGCTGTGTGTTGTCTCTCATCTCTTAACCTTGAGTACTTTGATGAGTGGTCAAAAGAAAAAGGTTTTCTCAAAGATATATTGGAGATGCTAGACAATGTATTAACAATATTTATTAATGAAGCACCTGATAGTATTGAACGTGCAAGATATTCTGCCATGCGTGAGCGTAGTGTTGGCGTAGGTGCATTAGGATTTCATGCCTACCTGCAAAAGAAAGGAGTCCCTTTTGAATCTGCAATGGCAAAGTCCAGTAATATAAGAATGTTTAAACATATCAGGTCAGGTCTTGATTTAGCTAATCGTGAGCTTGGTTCTGAAAGAGGTTCTGCACCTGATGCCTTTGGTACTGGACTAAGGTGTAGTCATGTCATGGCTATTGCACCCAATGCTTCTTCTTCTATTATCATGGGTAATACCTCTCCATCTATTGAACCTTGGAGAGCCAACGCCTATAGGCAAGATACTCTAAGTGGTTCTTTTCTAAATAAGAATAAGTTCTTGGATAAACTTATAGAAAAGAAATGCCAAGATAATGAGAACCTTAACTATGACCGTATCTGGTCTTCTATTATAGCCAATGATGGTTCAGTACAACATCTAAGATGTCTAACAGATGAAGAAAAAGATTTATATAAAACAGCTATGGAGATTGATCAGAGGTGGGTGATTGAACATGCTGCTGACAGGCAAGAATATATTGACCAATCACAATCACTCAATGTATTCTTCAGGCCAGATGCAAACATAACTTATCTACATGCTGTACATTTTCTAGCATGGAAGA
>VTLG01006200.1_pt1 | contig 20337 bp, 26 predicted proteins | sample 4694571 | NCBI WGS metagenome assembly VTLG01 (sample SAMN12604809, study PRJNA352737) | marine metagenome | biome: ENVO:00000447; feature: ENVO:00000209|ENVO:00000569|ENVO:01000036; material: ENVO:00002151; isolation source: viral sequences binned using virsorter ... | reverse complement strand
TTCCTGTTTTTGATCCTCTTGGTGCTGGTTCATGGTGGCAATCTCTATTCCCATTAAAACACATAGGTCTTGTTTCAAAATCAAAGTTAGTCCAAATATCTGTGGGTTTCATTCGCATATCGCCATAAGAACAATAAGTTATTGTTTTATGAAATGGAAAATCACTAACCAAATCTAATTTACGCAACTTACCTCTAGGATTTTCAACAAAATAATATTTTGGTTTAAAGTAATCTATAATCCATTTAGTCTTTCTAATAATTGCCATACCTAAAACAGCTTTTTCTGTTTTTGGAGTGTTGTCTTTATTCCAATGATGTCCTATAGATGCAACAGAAAAACTTGTGCAAGGTGGACTTGCCCAAATAATATCAGGTTTATATGAAACTTTACTGCAATCAAAATCAAAGATGTCGCATACTTGATCTATATTTTCAAAGTCTTGGTTATCAGTTGTATAAACATTATGACCTAGTTTTTGTGCTACCTTGCTAAAACTTCTACTACCTGCAAATAATTCTAATGTGTTCATTTTATTTCTCCTCTTTCTTCCTTATTACAATTACAAGTTTCATATTTATATTTTATAATCAAAATTGAAGGGCATTTGCATAACTCTCCAATTACTAACCACTCTATTGCGTTTGTCCTTCACTTTTTAATCTTAGTTATCTTAGGCGTTTTTAATCTAATACTTCTTGCTTCTTTAGCTGGTACTACTCTTTCTTCAGTAGCCTTATAGTTCCTCATACCCCAATCTAATTTATAATCTTCTGATCTAGCCTTAGAGTGATTACCCATAACCACCATTATTTCAGTTAGTAATTCATCTGCTATTTGCTCTGATTGTTTAGAAACTCCTTTTAGTTTCATGTACTGTTCTATAAGATCAACAGAATCTTCATCAAGTATTAAAACACTTTCATCATCTTCTGCTTTATCAAAAATCATATAAGCATCATCTGAACATTCAGGAATATACCAATCTTCTTCCTCTACCCTTCTATCAAAATCTAATACCACCTCTTTTAACTTTTTTGCAAAATCAACTTGTCGCTGGTAAACAAAAGTTCTTAAATCAGCTCCATATAAAACTATTAAAACTCCATATTCAGCATCTAGTATTTCCATGCTACTCATTAACTGCAACACGCCTAACCATTCAGGTGGCTCTGTATGTGGAAACTCACTACTTACTTTAACCTCTATAGGTATAGTTCCATTTAAAGTAAGTTTAGTTGCATAAGGTAAATATATCCCTATTTCCTCATTAGCTTTAATTTCTATGTTGTCTGCTTTAGCTAATCCATCTAAGGATGCTTCTAAAGGTAATAAAGGATGTTCTATCTTGTAATCTATATCAGCATTAACATCAGTTAATCCTAATCTTTGTGTAACCTCTTGGATTAGAATAGGCTCTAATAAATCACCTGTTCTTTGTCTATTGGTTTGTTTGTAAGTGTCTATGTGAACTCCATTCTTTTCATCTATTGCTCTTTTTAAACATTGTTGCTTATTAAAGTATTTAGGATGATCCATTAATGCACAAACTATAGAACTCGTTGCTTTATACCAAGTTAATTTACCTACCATTTTTTATCTCCATTTATCAAAAGCCTTTTCAACTTTCTTTTTATCTAACTTAATTATTTCTTTAGTTTCTTCATCTAAAAAAATAACCTTCCCTTTATTATCTGTTCCAAGATACTCACCATAATAGGTAGTGTTTTTAATTCTTAATCGCATTTTGTTATCCCCATTGATCCGCCATAGCATCTGCTATACCTTGAAATGTTGTTGATCTTATCTTCCATCTTTCAGCATCTTTTTTTCTACCTTGATAATCACACCAATATATAGGTTTACCTTTTTTAGCACCACTTTTAAAATATGCATATATTTTAGGCTCTACTATGTTTGTAGGTTCAAGATTAGGTAAATTTTTTAACCAAAGACAAGTTCTTTTGTTTTCAGGATTACCAAAATAATAAGGATGTATTGTCTGATTTGGTTTTCTATAATGACTATTAACCCAGCCGACTGGATTTTCTACAGCTATTTTATCTATAGGTGCATTAATTAACTTTATGAAGAAATCAAATGCTTCTAATCTTAACCTCTTTCTTTCTATTGCTTTATCACCATATCGTTCCTCGTTAAACCATCTTACTCCAGCATTAGTTAAATATTGGCATGGTGGATGTGCAATCATTAAATCCCAACCCTCACCTAATATATCTAATACATCGCCTTGATAATGCTTACCTTTAGATTCAGTTGGTAAAATATCGCAACTAGTAGCATCATGTCCTTTTTTTGTAAACGCATCTCTTACTATTCCACTATATTCACAAGCTATTAATACCTTCATTTTGTTATCCCCTTCAACCATTCTTTTATTTCTACTTTAAGCAAAAACACATGATTTCTTTTTTGCACAACATTAGCTTCTGCATCTTCTAACTCTTGTTTTGCTTGATTGATTTGCGATTTATACCACTTACAAACTTTTTTATGAGTATCATTCATCTTACTATTTTTTTGTTGTAAGTAATTTGTTTATTAAAGTTTGATCTAACCCAAATATTTCTTCTCTTTCTAAAAGCTATATAAACTAATAATGTATTATATAAATATTTTATAATAGGATATGTAATAAACCCTGCTGCAAATACTAATAAATTATTCATTACTTAACCCCCTTAACAACTCTATATTTGTGATTAGCCTTTTTGCATTTCTTGATCTGTCGCCCTAGCTCAAACAAATCTTTGCCTTTAAATGTAGTAAACCAAAAGTTATTTTTTGGTAGCCATACTTCTAATGTGTATCTCATTATGCACTCTCCTTATTTAGATTTATTTTTGCTTGATCTAATTCTTTTTGTAGTTTATCAATTTCATCTTGTGGAAAAGTTTTCCCATACTTTTTATTCATGTCTACTCGTATAGAAATCATATTTTCTAATTGGATAATTCTATTTTTAAGACTCATTATGCACTCTCCTTTTGTTTAACATACCTACCATTATATATAAATATATATAAATATCAAATTAATGTTACTGGTGATATTAAAGGCTATTAATAACAGGTACAGAACTAAGCTGGTTTAGCGTTTCTTTTAGGCTATCAATTTCTAATGTTGGAGTTATGGATTTATTACTAAATGTGTAGTAAGTCTGCGAAGAGTTATTTGGTTGGAACTTGATACGCCTACCTGATTTACTAAAGAATACAAAAGCAAAAATATCACAATTATATTGCTTATATACTTCCGACATATTCCTTGAATTTTCTGTTGCAAAAACATATTTGCCTTCTTTAGTTTCCTTTCTTGTTTTAACCTGAACAGTAAATTTAGCTGATCCTAATTCAACTAATAAATCTGCTGGATGTTTTTCTTGCGTTGGATAACACCAATCGCAATATTCTAAAAGAAATGTTTGCACAAGTGCTTCACCATAAGCACCGAGTCTTGAATTACTCTGATGCTGTTCGCTGGTTTTTTTGACCATTTATACATAAGGCTAATTGCCTTGAATTATACATCGCCCTGTTTGGAGTTTGAATAGCATATCTTGATCTAAGCACTTCTTCTGATGCTTCTACCCACTTACCAAGTTCCATTAATTGCCTTGTTTCTCTAAAACTCATAAAGCCTGTTATGCCCATTTGAAAAGCCATATCAATACAAACCAGTCTAGCTTTTTCAGGGAAGGTTCTCCATACACCCCAGTTCTTAGTTAATTCTTCCTGAACTTTAATAATATCGTTATATAGCAAATAATGTGCTTCTTCTTCACTAATACCATTTGCATCAAGGTTTCTTCCAATACCTATAGTTAATTTATTTTGACTGCAATTATAAGCAAAGGTGCGTAAACCTTCATGCCTTTTAAGCATATCTACTATCCTATCGTGAAATACTTGGTTTAAACCTTCCATGTTCATTCTTTTAAACTACTTCTAGCTACACCTTTAAACTTTTCAAACGATCTATAACCACCAAGTCCTAAAAGAGAAAGTGTTAGTGTTAATAAACCTTCTGTTTGTATTGTTGGTAAAGAAACATCAGAGCCAGTAACTATTATTAACCAATTTAAAAAAGGTGCTAAGAAAAAAGACCAAAACAGACCTAAACAACAAACCCACATAATAGCTGGTCTTGCACCTGACACAAATAATGATGAATGTTTAGCCTGTTCTTTATTAACTTCTATTTGAGCCATATTAGCTCTATGAAGTTCTGTTTTGAGTTCGTGTTCTAGTTTTTGTTTTAAATCCTTATCAGCAACAAACTTATCAAGAATATTGCTAATAGGATCAATAAGTTTTTCAAGCATATTACATCGCTGTTTTTATAATCAGCGTAACTAAAGAAGCTATAATTGTTGTAAGACCACCAATGAGCCAAATCTTTATAGAATCAACTGAACTTTGCAAGGCATCAGTTTTTTTGTATATAGACTTCCACCTTTCCTGACATTCTCTCTCGTGAACTCTAAGATCAGCGTGAACATCATTAGCAGTCTTTCTAGGCATTATTCTTCCTTATCTTCCTCAATCACTTTAGGATTTATGCTTCTCTCAAAAGATTGTATGACTATATTTTTATAATCGTTAGTCATTACATAATCATCATGAGCAGCTTGTAGTGTTGCAAGTTTTCTGCCAATAACATTTAATCTAGATGCTAAAGCCATTTGATCTTCTGATAAATCAGATTGTCTATACTCAACATCGTTAAAAGTTATTATTACTGGTTCTTGCTTTTCCATATTTTCATTATCACTCATATTTACTCTCCTTATAAGTAGTTAAAAATTAAAGTATATCAGTTATCTAAAGTTATTGTTTCAGAGGTTGGATTTTTCTGATCTTCTATTTGTAAATCTAATCCATCTTCTATGCGTGATACTTCATCTTCACCCATAGCATCTTTAACCCAACCCTCAACCATTTCTGATGTTACTTCATCAAAAGGTTTAAAGTCTTGTATATCTTCTGTATTTAAAGTTTGACTTCCATAACATGATCCTATAAATTCACCATCTTCTTTTGTTACTCGCCAATGCACATTGTATATAACTTGTTCATGTCCATTATGTTCATGTGTATATACATCTATAGTTTTACAATTCCAATCTGCCATATTTATTCTCCTATATTAGCTTTCTAAAGCTGTTATTCTTGCTTCTAATTCTTGTATTGTTTTTACTAAAAGTGGTACAAGTTTGCTTTGATCTATGCCTTGATGTATAGCATTTCCATCATTATCAACTGCATCTTTTGTACCTGTAATAGCTTCAGGAATTATACTAGATACTTCATGTGCTAGAAATCCATCAACTGTTATATCTGAATCAGCTATAAAATTAAATCTAGCTGGTTTAAGTTGTTTTAATCTAGTTGTTGCATCCCAAGTATAATTTACATTTTCTTTTAATCTGTAATCTGAAGATGTGTTGAAAGATGTAGATGAACCACTTGTTGATATTGTTCCAACCTCACCATTAGGATTTCTAAAACTCATTGGAATTCTTGATGTTGCTGCTGTAACACCAATTGTTATTGAACCACTACTACTAAAATATATAAAAGCACCATTACCTACATTTGCATCATACTGATTAACAAAATTTATTACTGCATCAGGATTTATTGTTCCAGCACTATCAATTCGTAGTCTTTCGTTATCACCAGTATAGAAAGCTAAAGCGTTTGTGTTTGCCGGCATCCCTATTTGTGTACCAGCTTGTGTATTTCTAAACCCTAATTTTGGTGCAACACTTGTACTTCCAGTTTCTATTTCTAGCAAATGGTCGGGCGAAGTCGTGCCAATTCCGACCGAGCCATCATGCTTGATAACCATTTTATCTGTAAGACTGCCATTTAAAGCAGTAGCAAAGAATAAATTACTATCAGAACTTGCTGCACTATTCCATGAGTCTTGTCCTTGTGTTCTTATTTGTGCTGCTGAAACAATAGAATTATCATCTGATCTTTCAGATTGAAAAGTTAATGCAGAACCATAACCACCAGCTTGTGAGTTTATTATTTTTATACCATTAGTATGTGCTGATTGTGTATGTGTAAAATCTGCTGTAGTTCCTGTAATTGAAGCTGCTAATGTATTATTAGGTTTTAATTCAAAATAATTAGCTCTAAGTTCTAAAGGTTTCCATGAACTAAAACCTGTGCCTTGTGATTGTATAATAAATGAAGTTGTACCATTCTTTTGAAAGGTTAATGCACAATTTGTACCATCATCTAAATGTAAAAATTTATCACTATTAGTACTTTTAATATCTACATATGCAACACTTGGAGTACCACCAATTCCAACCTTACCTGAACTATCAATACGCATTCTCTCTGCGTGAGTGCCTGAACCTGTAGTATAAAAAGCCATTTGAGAATTTAATGATGAAGTAGAGGTATTTTCTCTAAACATCATAATAGAGCCAGTTCGTTTGTCTCCACTTGAAACCCCTGTAGCTACACCCTCTATAGCAAAACCATCATCTATAGCATTACCACCACTACCACCTGATAAATATACAATATTGTCTGAACCTTCAATATTTAAAATAGTGCTTTGATTGCCACCTTGTGCATCAGGACTATTCGTTTTAATTCCAACATTGCCTGAACTATCAATACGCATAGCTTCTGAATTATTACCTGTTGAAAATTCTAATGCTTTATTTGCTGCTTGATACCTAATACCACATTCAACATCATCATCTACATCGCCAAAGAAAATAGCTGCTTCTTGGTCTGCATCAACTTTAAAAGATTGGAATATTCTATCTCCTGTTCTTTGTAATCTAAGCATAGCATCATCATTAAAGGCATCGCCTGAATCTGTACCAATTAATAATCTTCCCGATCCATCTAATTGCATTTTTTGTGTGCCATCATCTTTAAAGAAAATATCACCACCATCTGCATCAAGAATAATATCCCCACCAACATCTAGTGTTAAATCACCAGCATCTGAAATAGTAGAAGCATTAATTGTTATATCATCTACTGTAAGAGTTGTAAGAGTTCCAACACTTGTAATATTTGTTTGTGCTGCTGTTGATAAAGTTCCTGCAAGTGTGCCACCTGTTACTGTTCCTGATGTTGTTATAGCAGAAGAACCAACATCTATGCTTCCAAAACCTGAAGTTATTGATCCACCATCTAAAGCACCCACACTTGTTATTTGTGTTTGTGCAGCATCTACTGATAATGAATGTGCTATACCTTCACCTGAAGTAGCACCTGTTGATGTAATACCTGTACCACCTGTTATAGTGCTTACATAATCGCCTGTAGTGTCTGTTCCAAGTGCAACTGAATTAGCTTGAATAGTTGCTGCTCCACCTGCTGCTATATTAATATCACCACTTATATTTCCAAATATTTCATCTTCTAAGTTACTAAATGTTATTTTTCCTGAACCATCATCTGTAGCATCAACCATAGCTACAAAATCATCTTGTGCTATAGATGTTTCAGTTCCTAATTCATTTAGATCAATGCTTAGTGTATGATCTATACCCTCACCACTTGTTGCACCTGATGAATCAATACCAGTTCCACCTGTTATTGTTCCAACATAGTTACCTGTAGTATCAGTACCTAAAGCAACACTATTAGCTTGTATTGTTGTAGAAATAGATATACCTGCTGTTCCATCAAAGTTTGCAGTTCCTACAACATCTCCACTTAAAGCTATTGCCCTTGCTGTTTCTAATGCTGTAGCTGTTGCTGCATTACCTGTTGTATCTTGGTTAAGAGTACCAACTACAAAGTCTAATGTGCCATCTGAATCATCATAAGTTACTGTAATACCTGTTTCAGTATTGCCTGTAACCATACCACCAGCTATGTCTTGCACTCTTTCAGTTGTCATATATAGGTTGCTAGAACCTTCTGATAAGTTGTCTGTATCGTGGTTAGATAATGTTGAAACTTGCCCTGTAACATTACCTGTTATATTCCCTTCAAATGTAGCAACAAGTGTGCCACCAGCATATCCTGTTCCTGATGTATTAACTGTTGTTGTTGGCTCTACTTGTAAATCTTTAAATAATTTAAACTTACCTGAATCGTTGGCATCTCTAAATAAACCTGCATATAAATCTTGCGATCCTGAAGTGTCATACAATCCATAAAAACCTATATCCAATGAATCAGCACCACTATTAGCTTTTGCTAATTTAATTAATGGATCAGTTACAGCTAAAGTATCTGAATTAACTGTTGTTGTTGTTCCATTAACAGTTAAATTACCAGCAATAGTTACATCATCAGGTAATCCTATTGTTACTGTTGCAGTTTCACTACCTGAACCTGATACATCAACCTCATTAGTTGTTCCTGCTATTGTTGCCACATAGTTACCTGTTGATTGTGTTCCTAAAGCAACAGCGTTGTTAGCTAATTGATCTGTTCCTATAGCATCATCAGCTATATCTAGTGTTATTGCAGCAGATTCACTTCCTGAATTAGCTACAGTTATTCTTGTATTACCAGCATCAGCTATAGTTGCTACATAGTTGCCTGTTGTATCAGTTCCTAAAGCTACGCTATTTGCTGCAATAGTTGTGGATAAAGTAATATTACCTGTACCATCAAAGCTAACACCTGTAGCTGTTACATCTCCTGATAATCCAATCGTTCTACCTGTAGCAAGTGCTGTAGCTGTATCAGCAACAACTCCTGATAAGTTATTTATAAATGTGTTAGTTACTCTTGCATCAATAGCTGAATTTGCTCTTGCATCTGTATAGTAAAGATTTGAACTACCTTCGCCAATATCATCAGTATCAAATGTATGTGATCCACCTAATGCTATTGCTTGTGAATTTATAGTTACACTTGAATTAGCTAATTTAGCATTTGCAATAGAGCCACCAAGCATAGCATTTGTAATACCACTTGCTTTTACTCTAAGTGCATCAGAGTTTATTTCTATTGAAGAATTATCTACTCCAACAGTTAAAGTTACATCTCCTGAAGTGCCACCACCTGTTAAACCATCTCCTGCTACTACAGATGTTATATCAGCACTATTAGTATTAGCTATTGTTAATGTACCAGCAGCATCATCATAAGTAAGACTTATATTTGCACCTGCTGTTAATAATGTATTTACTTGATCATCTACTCTTTCATTTGTATAGTATTTATTACTTGAACCTTCCCCTATATCATCAGTATCTAAAGTAATGTTTGCAGTTCCATCAAAACTAACGCCTGATATAGTTCTTGCTGTAGCTAATGCAGTTGCAGTAGAAGCATTACCAACTAAAGCACCTGTAACTTGATTAAATACAACATTGTCTGAAGTACCAACTGATTGACCAATAGAGAAAGTAACACCATTACCTGAAGCTGCTGATGTAACACCAGTACCACCCAATAGTGATAAAGTTTCTGAATCAAGATCAATAGCAATAGTTGAAGAACCATCTGAAATGTCTAAATCTTGTGCTGTAACTTGGCTATCTACATAAGCCTTAATTGATTGTTGTGTTGCTAATGCTGTTGCAGAATCACTAGCTAAATTATCTTCATCTAATATAGAAGTTACTGTTGATCCTGAACTAAAACTTAATGATGTTATACCATTAACAGTTCCAGCATTTATATCTATTGTGTTATCAGCAGTAATACTAAATGGCATTGTAATCCATGCGTTATTACTACTGTTTCTTAGTTTTAAAACATTAGAAGATGTATCAATCCACCACTCATAAGCATACATAGTTGATGGCTCACTTGAACCACTATTGTTTGATGAAATAGCTAACAGAGCATTGTTTAAATCTGTTCTAAAGTTAGCTCCTGTTTGGTTTGCTATGTTGTAATCGTGTTGTGCCATTTTAAATTTCCCTTTTGTTAATATTATATCTAAATTTCATTTTTTACCATGTACTTATAGCAACTCTTTTCCATGTATTAGTCGCTGTGCATATATAAATATAATTTGCATCAAATTGTATTTGTCCTGCTGTACCTGTAGATGTAGCAGAAGCAGGAGAACCACTACCAATAACTAAAGTAGGTGCAAAAACCTCACCAGCAAATGTTGCATCTTGTGATGAATCCAATGTTAAAGCTGTACTAGAGCTTCCTGTTTTTATTGTTAATTTGTTATCAGCATCTAAAGTTGTTTTTTCAAGAGCATCATAATTTAAAGAAACTTTTGTATCACTAGCAGTTTGAATTAAAAACCTACCACTTCCTGTACTACTTTTTAAAATTACATCTGCTTGAACTGTATGTGTACTTACAGCACCATCCAAATTACCAACAATTATATCTGGTTGTAAGCCTGATAACTCAATATCACCAGTAATAGCAGCATCTTCATTTATTGTTAATAGACCAACACCTGCACTTGGCTCTGAATGTGTCAATACTGTATTTAATGCTTCTCCATTTAATGTTATCACACTAGCATCAAGAGTACCTGTTACTGTTGCACCTGTAACATTTAATGATGAAGCTGTTATTGCACCTGATACAGTTGCACCAGTACAAGTCATAACACCTGATGAAGATACAGTAAAAGCACCTGATCCAATATTCATGCTTCCTGCTGTTATAGAACCTAAATCTGCTGATATTGCTGCTAAATTAGTTACATTAATTTCAGTAGCAGTAATAACATTTGCTTGAACATCACCTGAACCTACAGGCTCATTTCCTACAGTAAAAGTAAGAGTAGCAGCACTTGATTCTGAACCTAAAGGATTTAATGAGCTTACACTTGCAACATAATTAGATGCTTTTTTAGTAAAGTTTAAATCAACATTTTCAACATCAACTATTTTGTTTATTACTTGATTACCTGAAGAATCAACAATATTTATTCTATATTGATAATTAGGATAATCTGTTGGAGTGTCCCAAGCCAAAAAAGGTCTGCCTGTAGAACTACTTGATGTATCAGTAAATGCCAAACCTGTTGGTGCTTTAACAGCATAAGCAGAGGGTAAATCAGCAAGTTCTTCTAAAGGTTCTTGTGCTGGTACTTCCCAAGTATAAACATCAAAGTATTCTATAAGACTTACAGATATTAAACCATCTGATTTAAGCTCTAATGCTTCTACTCTACATACCTTGCTACTAAAACCTAAACCTGCATAAGTAAATGAAACTATATCTCCAACATTAAGTTTATACATTTCAGGCGTTCCTAAAAATTGTATTGTTGTTTGATTCCTGCTTCTTGTTAATATTGCTTTACCCATATTATGTGCAATATAAGGATCAGTTACATAAGGAAACTCTGCTTTTATTACAAGTTCTTCACCACCATCATCAGAGGTAAAATCATTAGCATCAGTTGTAGCAGAATGAAGAACTGTTGCTGTATCTAACTCATATTTTTTATTAGCATTAAAAAATTCAACTATAACTTTATTAGCTCTTTGATCTTTGTTTCCATAATTAACACTTGCACCAGCTTCAGCTATTATATGATCATCTGTTATTGTAAATGTGGAAGATCCAGTATCTTCTATTTGTAGTTCATACTTACCATCAACATAAAGAAATATACCTCGCATATTTGCAAGTAATTCTTTTGCATTTTCCATAACAGTTTTATTAGCATCTAAATAACCATTACAATGAAATCTAATTACTTTAGCTAATATAGTGCCTGTTTGTGTTGCATAGGTTGAGCCTAAAGTTGCACCTATATAAATTATAAGCCTTTTAGAAGCACCATAATATCTAGTTCTTTCTACTGCTTTTACATAAACACCATTTAAAACAACATTACCAGCAGTATCAGTAAGAGTTATTTGTTGTCCAACTTTATTTTGCCACCATCTAATACCAGCATTAGTTTGACCTGCTGGAATAGAGATAAAATCATCTCCTGAAGTGCCACTCCATTGAATAGTCTTTGCACTACCATTGTAATAAGGATTATCAACCAATGCATCAGCAGTATTTGCAGCACTAGTAAATGTAGTTGTATTAACTTTTGCTATTGGTAAACCCTTGCCATATTCATCATTTGTTATGTAATCTAAAAAACATAAAGCAGGATTATCAGACCATTCATAAGTAGATACAGTTCCAAATGTTTGTCCTGCATCTCTTGGATCAAAAACTTTTTTACCTTTAACCTGTACTGTTAATTGTGGAACACCTGACCATATTCCTTCTGCATCATATCCAAAATGAGCAGCTATATAACAAATACCATTTAATTTATGTGCTGAAGTCCAGTTAGACATAGATGCAACAAGCATTGGATCAGCAGTTTGTGTAGCTGCTCCATGATGTAAATTCATTACATATCTATATCTTGAAGTTGGGCTTGTACCAAAACCACCAGCACCAGCATCTATACCTGTTCCATTTTGAGTAACAGTATTTAAAGAGCCATTACCTGATGCTATTTTATCAGTTCCAATATAACCACCATCTCTAAATCTAGCAGAATCAGTTAGAGTATTACCATCTAACTCTATTGTTTTACCTAGTATTTCTTCACACTCACCAACTGCTAATGCATAGACAACATATAAATCCCTTGAATCATTTGAGTTTGTGTCCATGTAAATTATTTGTGTTCCAACTCTACGTGTACCATAAATAACAGGTAATTTACCACCAGCAGAAGTTTTGTTTGCAAGTATATCTTGACCTTTTGCCATCATTTGCCTTGCTACTAAAAAACCCTTTACACCAACAGCAAGTGTCGCTACTTCTAATGCAAATCTAACAGGATTACGCGTTGCGTATGATATGATTGCAGAACCAACAGTTCTAAAGAAATTTCCTACTGCTGCCCAAAAAGTCATTACATTCCCCACCTAACATCTTCTTTAACTTGTGTAGCAAATTCCATACCCAGATCACCACTACTAAAAGTTTGTTGAGATTCATCAGAATAATGCCTTCCTTTTGTCAAATTCCAATTTGACCAATGACTTGCAACAGTCATACTTAGTACAGAATTTTCAATGTTTTCTTGTATAGCGACACTTCTTATTTGACCAGTAAAATAATTTATTGCACCAACAATAGCTTCATTAGAATCAAAATATGCAAGATATATCTCAACTTCCTTATCAGTAAATGCACCACTTTGAACTAAAGACCTAACCTGATCTGTAATATTAGAAAATCCTATATTTATTTCATCTACTTGTAATTGACCTGTTTCAGTAGTTGAATCAACTGAAAGAAAAGAGCCACCAGCTTCATAAGTATTAGAATCATAAACAACATTAGTATAATAATCAGTAAGCCTAATTGTTGATGATAGATTAAGCTCAACCAAAAAAGCTGTCTTAGTTGCTGTTGATGATACTTGTGTTTGTAAAGCAGTTGATAAACTTCTTGGCATTAGCTAATAACCTCTCTAACATCAAATGAAATAGTATATAAACCACTAGCATTTGTTGAATACACTATCTCATTGTTTTCAAGATATACAGTAAAACTTGGTTTATTTACAGTTACAGCTTCATTATCTGCTAGAGCAGCTACTAAATTTGGTGATATTAAAACAGTTAATGCACCTGATCCATCTGAATCAATATCACTCTGAACCATATAAACTTTTGAATGATTTGCAAACTTGATTAAATCACCAGCTTTTAAAGCACCAGTTGTACTTGCAGTAAATCCATCAAGAGCAATAGAAGCATCAGCAGCAGTATGAGAACCAGCAACTAGAATATCTGTTTCACCTTTTGATGCACCTAAATTATCTAATGGTGCTTGTATTGTAAAATCCTCAAAAGAACCTTTTTGTTTTTGTAGAAATGCAAATATTTCCATAGCTTTTTCTTGTTGCATAGGTGGCATTTGTGCTGTAAATGAAAAGTATTGTGAACCAATTTGTCTGACTTGTTTTTTACCTGATAATGTTTGATTTAATAGCGTTGGTCTATTATCTTGAAAGTTTAAAGCACTAAATAATGGATTTGTTGGAAAAGCACCTGACATTATACAACTCCCATCTTACCTTGATTGTTCATAGCATTATTTATAATGCTTGTTATTAACCCTTTTCTTGATGCTAAGAGTTGGTCAAAACCTGCTGCATCTACTGTAGATATATTAAAATTAACTGTAGCACCCATGCCTTGTCCTTTTGTGTGATCTACTACAGTTTCTCTTGGATGTAACATACCTAAAAAACCACCCTTTCCATCTATGCCACCTGCTCTTAAACCATTACCTGTATAACCACCACCATTTGCATCAAATAAAGTACCACCATCAGTTAATCTATCAAATTCCATACTAGCACCAACTCTATCTATACCAGTTTGAATACCACCAGTTATCATTCCTACTAATTTTTGCACAATAAGAACATTTATCAATTCATTTAAAACTGCTCTTGCAACATTTGTAGCTAAACTTTGAAAATCTAAAAACTGTTTTGTAGTAAAATCAAAAAACTTTTTAAATGCATTTGTTAATCTTCCCTGTACTGTTTCAGCAAATGTTTTTACTACTTGCATTGATTGTCCAACTTGATCTTTAAAATTTGTTAAGTTTGCATTGAAATTAGAAAAAGATTCTCCACCTGCATCTTGTGCATCTTTCAGTTCTATAAGTGCATCTCTATTTTTAATAAGTAATGCTAAGTATTCTTCTGTAAGTTTTGTTTGTACTCCATCTACAACTTCTATCATGCCTGTAGCTTTTGCATCTTGTATTGTTTTATCAAGATCAGCTATTTGTTCATCAAGTGTTTTTGTTTCTTTTGTAGCTACTTGTATTGCTGTCATAACTGCTAAAAGACCAGTAGCAAAAGCTGTTACTGGATTTGCTAACATGGCTATTCTTAAACCATTGAGCATAGCTATAAGTTTTGGTATTGCTGTAAATGCTAAAACAGTTACAACACCACCAAGTATTTCTAAATTGTTTGCTACAATACCTACAGCGTTTGCAGTTTTACCAAAAATACCAGTAGAGTTTTCAATTTCACCTATAAGTGTAATAAAATTAGTTTTAAGAATATTTACTGACTGCCCGACAGTCATATTCATATTACTAACAATTTCTGAAGTTTCTGCTGTAGCATCTATTAAAGCTGGTAATATTTTTTCTGCTGTAATTTTACCAGCAGCACCCATTTCTCTTAATTTTGTTGTTGAAACCCCTAAACCCTTTGCTATTAATTCAGCAAGGGCAGAGTTTTGTTCCATAACTGAATTTAGTTCATCACCTCGCAAAGTTCCTGATGCTAAACCTTGTGCTAACTGTCTTGAAGCATTTGCAGCTTCAATGGTTGATGCACCTGAAATAATAAATGTGTTTGCAACAGTTTGTGTTGCATCAGCTACTTGTTTTTGAGATAGACCAAGCTCTTTAGTTGCAAAGGTTATTTTTGCAAACAAATCACCAACCGAAGCAAAATCTGATCTTGACTCTAAAGCAATTCGTTTCATGTGTGCCAAAGCCTTTGCTGAACCATCAACAGAATTTGTTAATGCACCCATTCTGTTTTGTAGATTAACAAATGTATCACCTGCCCTAATAAGCTCTCTAACACCAAAAGCAGCTATAAATTGATTTCTTAAACTTGATATAGCATTTTTTGTAGAATTTATATCACCTCTAAACTTTTTAAAGGCAGCACCAGATTTATTTTCACCTGTTATTCTAACTTTAACATCTGACCTAGACATTTTGTTTCTTCATTTCCTCTGTTTGTATGTTTAGATAAGCAATCCACCCATTAAATTCCTCTAAAGGCATTTGTTCAATTTCACCTACAGTTTTGTGTAATCTTTCAGCTAATGCATACATTGAATATAATTGCTTATCTTCACTTACTTTTTTTGCATTTGTCCTTGTGAAATATTACCCATTATTTCTGTAGCCACTCTAACCAGTACACTACTATCAACATTATTCAGTAAATCATTTTTGTGTTCTACTGTATATAGTTTCTCTCCTGCTTCATCTAATGCTTTATATATTAAAACATAGACAAGCATTTCAACTTCATCATCCTTTGCTAGATACATAAACTTTTTCATTTCCCTCAGAGTGATGGTTTTGGAATAAATCTTTAAAGGTTTACCATCCTCATCACTCCATTCAGGAACTTCAATAACTTTAGTTTCTAAGCTGTTATAATGATTTTTTGCGTTATCTATCGCTGACATTATTAATATGTTCCAGTAGTTAAACCACCAGTACCTTGAACTGTAATACTAGATTCAACCAATCCATCAAATGAAGATGTTATTGATTTACCAGTTACAATAGCAGTACCAGTTAGTTTTACATCGCCACTAGTTGTACCTTCAGGTGCAAAGTTTAATGTAACAGATGAACCAATAGCTAAAGCAGTTTGACCATTTGTATCAGTTTCATCATATAAGACATCAACTGATCCACTAAAGTCTTTAATAGAAGCTAAGTAAGTTTTTGAAGCATCGCCCATTGAAGTATCTTCAACAGTATCAATACTTTCATCAATACTAAAACTTCTAATTTCAGCTATAGAATTAGAACCAACTTGAACAGTACCCTCTTTTCCAAGATGTGTTGCCATAATTATTCCTCGTTATGTTTAGAAGAAGATTTAGATTTATCTTTTGATGGGATTGCTTCCTCTTTCCAACCCTTTTCTTTTAAATACTCAACACTATCAGGGTGAGCATCTATAGAACTTTTGCCATTTGGTGAAATCATTTTCATAATTATTCCCTTGTTAAACTGCTACATCAGGTGCATTTTCCTGAACATAGTAGTTAGTTAAAAATGTGAGAACAGCATAGCTTAGTGGTTGTTCTCCCTCTGTATTATATTCTATACTTGTTGACTGTAAATAACAGTCTTTTGCAAGTCCATTTAGTGTTGTATCAGCACTAATAGCAATTTCTACCTCTTTACAAATTTTATCTATTTCATCATCAAAATTGCTAGTTTGTTTTACATAAACTTCAATAATTAATTCTAATTCTCTACTCATTAACCTATTTGTGCTAACTACTATAGGCTCAGATGTTTCATCTTTTGTATAGATAACTAAAGCTGGTAGGTTAGTATTTTCTAAAGGATATACTCTTGTTTGAAATACATTACTACCTGTTGTAGTAAGACCAGTTAAAACTGTACCTGCTCTTTCTCTTATTTGCTGTCTAATATGATTTGCCATTATATTTCCTCTAACATTAATGCAGAAAAACCTGTACGATCTGACTGAACATTAACAATAGTATAATTTTGTGCTGCTTTTAATGTGTTGCCATCAACATCTTTAATAGCTGATACATTAAGAGTATTACCAAATGCAACACTTGGAACATCTATAGTCCTACAATAAGCAATAGGTTTTAGTGCTTCTACGCCTGTTCCTTGTACTTGCTCAACATACTCATTATTAATAATTATGTTTATTGTTGAAGATGATCCACCTACTGTATAAACAGCAGTTACACCATGTCCAAAATTTATATCTAAATAAGCACTCATATCTTCTTCTGTTTCTAACCTATATTCAGACATTATTGTTTCTCTAAAGTTACACTTACAAAACCTGTATTATCAGGCTCTACTATTTTGATAAAAAATGTTGTTTCAGGCGTAAGAGTATTGCCTTTATTTGTTGTTACTGCATTAACAACTATTTTATCTCCTTGTGTAATATCAGGTGCATCAGTTGCTTTTAGTATTGCAGTAGGTTCAAAACCTTCAACTGATATAGATTCTCCTTGTATGTCCATATAAGGTTGATCTATTATTAAATTTATTAATACTGAAGAACCATCATCTATTAATCCTAAAGTATCAATAAGAGGAAAGTCATCAAATAACTTTCCTGATTCAAAATAAGTGCCAGTAACTCCATGTCCAGTTGTAGCATCAAGGAAAGAAGTAAAATCTCTAGCACTTTCAATAGCCATTTTTATTTATTTCTTTTTTTGACTTTTATTTCTGATTTTTTTAAACCAACACTTCTATCACTTTCTTTTTTTGGTTTGCCTTTAAATTCTTCAGCTTTACCATAGCCAATTAATGCTCTTGCTTCAGAAACTTCTACATCAACAACATCACCTGATTTGACTTTTTCATTATTAACGACTGTGTTTGATAATATTAAAATTTTCATAGTATTTTTACCTTTTAAAGAGGAAGCAGACACTAAGCCTGCTCCCTTGTTAGTATTCAAAACCACTTAATTATGAAGCAGCACAGAAACTTACAGCGTGTCTAACAGCAGTATCAACTGATTGTAAAGCCACAACTCTAACTGTACCTGAAGTACTATTAGAATAAGGATCAACAACAATATCAAGTCCACCAAACATACCAATTAGTAAGTCGCTGAAATTACCGAATACATAGTTGTTTGCAGTTAATTGTGGTGAAACAATAACTTTATAGCCATTTATTTCATCATTAACAGCAACAAACTGAGCTGTATTACTTGCTTTTTCAGTAGTTTTTAAAGTTCCATAGTTAGTTGGATGCACTATGTAAGCTAAATCTCCCATTAATGCGTTATCAACTCTGACAGATGTCTCCATTGAAACCATCTCTGCGAATGTGGGGGCAGCAGCACTTGAAAGTGATACTGTATTAATTCCTGTAGTATTAGTAATACCTTTTGGATTACCTGAACTACCTGAACCTTCTAAAGCTCCATCATCAATAGCAATAGCCATAGATTGTGCTAAATCATTTCTGATTAAGTTTTCAACATCTAATGATCCTTGAATCATAAGTTGTCTAGTAACATCTGTAAATGCACCTAAAGTTTTAGGAGTAAGACTGACATTACCAACTGTAAATTCAGATTCACCAGCAGCACCACCTTCACTACTAATAAAAGCAGCAGAAGAAGCAGCAGTTTTTCTTGGGATTTTTACATCGCCACTAAGACCACTTAGCATAGTTGCCATAGGCATTACAGCAGAGTTATTTCTTAGAACATCTATGAAATCTCCACCTCTATAATCTTCTCCAATAAGTGAAGAATCATCAGAAGCGTTTAAGTCTCTTTGACTCCAATTTCTCATAACTTCTTCAGGAAGCATTACGCCTTGTGCTGTTTTCCCATAAGCTCTTTGAGCTGCTTCTGAACATTCAAATTCAAACTTAGCAGATTCTTGTGCTTTTCTATCTGTAGGATTAGCCATAGCGTTAATAGCTCTCATTATGCTAAATCTTTTTGTTTCCTTTTCAGTTAAACCAATTTCTGAAGGAGTTTCTAAAGGAACATCGTTAGAAATATTTTCTAATAATTCACCTCTAAATTCTTCAACAGAAACACCATCTTTAATAGCTTGATTGGCTAAATCTCTTTTGTTGTGTCTTACACCAAGATCAATAATCTCTTTAGAATTTCTTTGAAATTCTTTTCTAGCTTCATCCACACTTTGAGTTCTAACTTCATCAAGATTAATTTCTTTATTCTCGTTTTCCATTATTTTCACCTTTGTGTTTAATGTTTGTTTATCTTTAGAACGACCAACTCCGACAAGTCTGCTCTGGTCAGCTGGAACTGAAACCGAGCTAATTTCCATTGGTGTCCAACTAGCACGATAATAAGTTTCATCGTTTTTGTTTTGTCGTTCCAGTTTATCTACCCTGTAGCCGACTGATATATTCATGCGAATACCATCAACTACATCTCTAAAAACTTCTTCAGCTAAAGCAGATTTTCCAAATCTTACTACAGCTATTGTCCTTTTAGCTGCCTGATCTAGTTTAAATTCTTCTACTACACCTATTTGTTTTGTCATATCGTGATCTAACAGTAGTGGTGCAGTTTTAGATTGCATAAATTCCATATTTATATCATCTACAGAATGTCCTAGCACTTCCATGCCAAAACTTCTTTCTACTGGTGTTTCACTTGAAACACCGATTCTAACAGTCCTTTTATCTTCATCAATTGCTCTTGCTTTAGATAAATCAATAGTTCTGAATTTCATAGGCATTTCTAATACCTTGCAATCATCTTTATTTGATCTATCTTTATCATCATCGCCATAATGATATGGTCTATCAGATTCAGTCATTTCCATTTCTTCTTCTTTATCCTCATGATGTTTTGCAAACTCAATGATAACAGTATCATCAGTTTCATTTACATTGAGGATATGTCTATCTTCTTTATCTTTCATAGCTTTTTCCTCGTTAATAGTTGATAAAGTTTGTTTTTCCAATTCATTAGAATTGAAATCGTTAAAATCCCTTATAGGATTAATCTTTGTTAAAGTGCTAAATTTATGCCCAACTTCTATATCTGTTGGTTCACCACTTCTATAAACTTGTATTAATGCTGCTGGATCATCTTCTGTTCCAGTAATAATAAAATCACTATTTG
>VTLG01004475.1_pt1 | contig 20338 bp, 27 predicted proteins | sample 4694571 | NCBI WGS metagenome assembly VTLG01 (sample SAMN12604809, study PRJNA352737) | marine metagenome | biome: ENVO:00000447; feature: ENVO:00000209|ENVO:00000569|ENVO:01000036; material: ENVO:00002151; isolation source: viral sequences binned using virsorter ... | reverse complement strand
TATCTCAGAGACACCTAATCTAGCTCTTAATCCAGCTGAAGTTTTTGTAAAGGCAGACTCTATCTCAGAGACACCTAATCTAGCTCTTAATCCAGCTGAAGTTTTTGTAAAGGCAGATTCTATCTCAGATGAGGATACAAGTACTACGCCTCCTACATGATCAGCAAGACTACCTTCACCAAATGTTCCATATCCACAAAAAAACATATTTAAGTGCCTGTAAAAACATCAGTCATTTTTATTCTTTCCAAGTAACAGTTTTTGGTTTTATTGGTAAATCATCTTTTTTTGGGCTAATAATAAAATCTCTAAGTGATGTTCGGTAAGTATCCCAATCATTTAAATTTGAAAGTTTTTCCCTAACATCTGCTAATCCAACCCAGTCACTTTCTTCTAGCAATCTTTTAGCTTCTTTTTTGTTAAACTTTATCTTAACAGCATCTGGCATTTCTTCTATAACTGGTGCAATGAATTTTTCACCATCCCATTTACCTCCCATGTCAAAGCTAACATTATCTGGAATTGCACCTATGGTCTGACCAGTTGGCGGTGTCCAATCACTGCTAGGGTCATACATAATTTTATTAATAATAACTTTATTTGCATCAAGCAAAACATACTGTGTCATTGTTTGAACCTCACTGTCCATATCCAAACTTTTCCTGCACCACCAGCACCTCCTGCTCCAGAGTCGGCATCACCAGATCTTTGAGATCCACCGCCACCTCCTCCCCCTCCAGGGAAGCCCCCAGCACCTCCTGCTCCACCAGCAGTTCCAGATGCACCATGTACACCACCACCGCCACCGTCACCACCATAAGTACGATCAGTGCCCGCAGATCCAGCACCCCCGTCAGCAGAGCCACCATTACCTCCACCTCCTCCCCATATACGGTAATAGTATATGCTGGTGCTACTAGCAAAACTGTTTACTCCAGCACTAAAAATTGAATAAGTACTGTCATAATATGGTCTCCAAGCTTGACCTCTATAACAACCACCAAAAGCAGCAGAAATAGAGACTTGTTGTGCCGCTGGTGACCCAATACCACTAAAGAAATAAGATCCTCTACCGCCTGGTGCACCACGATAAGAAGAATTGTATTCACCATTACCTCCACCTCCACCGCCAGGTCCTATACCAGGAATCCCCGCACCAGAATCATCAGTATCATCTCCATGACCACCAGACCCAGGAGAATTATTATATATAATTTGTCCACCACTATCGTCTGGATGCTGACCCAATAACCCTTTATTTATTACTCCACCACCCGAAGCATAAAATTGACCGCCACCAGTTCCAGCTTCCCCTTGAGAAGGACTACAAATAACATTACTATCGTTTGTTACTGATGATACACCACCAGCAGTTCCTCTGTTTCCTGTTGTGTTGGATGTCCTAGCAGCACCTCCAGCACCTCCAGCACCAACTACAACAGACATTGTTCCTTCAAGAGCAGCAGAAATAAACATTTGTAGATCTACACCGCCACCCGCACCTCCACCACCACCGCTATCATAACTAGAACCACGACCACCGCCGCCACCGCCGCCACCGCCGCTTATAGCGTATATATAGGTCAGTATTGCACCTTCTGGTTTTGTCCATGTTCCGTTAGAGGTAAAGACTTGTTCATCAACTTCAACCGTGCCAGAAGTCGCACCAATTAAGTTTCCCCCTGCCAACTCTAAATCACCACCGTGATGAAGTCTTAGTTTTTCAGTTGCAGCTTCAGAACTTCCTAACTTAAACACTAAATCCGTTTGGTTATTATCTGCAGCAAAAGTAGCATCGGCTTCAGCTGAAATAGATGCAGCAGTAGTTAGAGCATCTGTTCCTGTTTCATCAGGAGCAGAAAATTCAATTCCCCCTAAAACATCCCCATCAACTACAGTTGCTTCAGAGGTTTGTAATTTAAGTAATGCACCATCAGATGTTTTAGCTGTGACGTCACCAGAAGCAGTAACACCGTCAGAAGTAGTTTCAATTTTTTTAGTACCATTATGGTAAAGTTCTACAGCACCATTGGCAGTAAAAACCGCCATATTTTCTTCTGAAGCTTGAATTCCGTAGGTAGTAATCTTAGTCAAATTGCTACGGATCCATAAACCATTTGCATTTGAATTACTAATCTGACTATAGGGCCAACTGTCTCCTCCATGGAATATTCGTATATCAGAATTTGCACCAAGATCAATTTTAGCGTCATCATCAAATTCTAATGCGTCAGCTGACTTATCCCATACTGCATTAGCACTATTACCAGTAAGGGTTATATCACCTGCAGCATCTTGAAATACAAGCTTATCCGCTGGCACTGTGCAGAATATTGTTCTTGTCCCAGAGGACCAGTTAACTGCATTATTAGAATTAGAACTAGAAAGTATTGAATCTCTAGAAAGTGTAGTGCCAGAAGTTGTAAAAGTACCAATACCAACTTCAAAGTCAGTACCATCAGTACAACAATAATATGTGGTATCAGAATTACTTAAATTAGAAGTAAAAGTCTCAAAACCAGCAACAGCACCACCTAAAGTATATGTTCCAGTACCAGTTGTTGTGGTTGTTTCTTTAATTCTATCTTTTAGAACTAGGGCCATTATTTTAGCTCTATTGTAAGATTTCCTGCATTAATTCTAAAAATATCACCAGTTGCTATCGCCTTACTTGCGTCCAAAGCTCCTATAAATAAGACATTACCACCAGATCCTTCTGTATCTAAGGAAGCAGATACATGAGTTGCTACAAATACATGTGTCACTGTATCTGTTCCACCACCACCAGAAGCAGGAAATTCTATATTTGCTGCGTTTGTAACAGTTTGTGCTTCAGTAGTGTCAGAAGCTAAAGTCCATCCTGACGCTGCAACTTGTTGTCTTGCATAGCTAGTAAAGTTGGCTTCTGTTATTGTAGGAGCATCTGTTTCACCAGTGGAATCATTAAAGTTAGATACTGCTGTTGCCAGTCCAACATAAATACTGTCTCCTGGTGAACTAAATGATGCTGCATCATTTTTAAAAATATAACTTAGAAGTCTATTTTCTAGAAAGGTGGTTGCTGCACTTGCTGTTGCCATTTTTTACTCCTTATGTTCTTGGTCTTGATGGTACACCTACTCTATAACCATCTGTGTTTTCTCTTGCTTCCCCAAAGTCTTTTAATCTTTCTAAATACTGCATGTACAAATCTGTGTAGTTCTTTACAACATCTGGCTCACCCTTCATGAAAGTATAAGCCTCAATAAGAGATCCGTAAAGTAGGGTAAACGGGGCATTTGTACTAACCCAAGTTGTACCACTATCAGCACCAGCAGTCAAACTTGCGGGTCTGTAATAGTAATGTAGTTCTATTGTATAATTACTGTTAGGTGTTGGGGCTAATATAAAATTATCATTATCAAATCTTGCGTAATATTTAGGTAGTCCAGTTGTTGATGCATTAGGTGTATACTCTCGTATAAAATTTGTATCTTTCTGAAGTAAAAAACCTTCCGATCCAGCTGTTGTTATTTGAAGAGAAAATGAAGCTAAATAATCAGTAGGCACTGTTAAGTATTGGTCAGAGGAACTTACTGCACTTGTTACATTTTTCTTAAATAAATCAAGATCTATACTTTTAAATATTTTTTCTTCTGCTGCTTTAATAAAATCTGGAAGATGAGTAACAAAAGTTGACTCACTGTTATCTGTGTAATCTTGTATTGCTGTTTTTAATTGTGCTAATGTAAAACTCATTTATGTCCCCAATGTAACTGGGCCAGCAGTAACTCTACCACCACCACCTTTTACTCCACCTGTTGTTGCTGTGCCACTACTAGCAGAAAAAGTATATCTGTTATCATCAACTTTAGTTATAGTATAACCACTTGCATTTTCAAGTATGGTTTTTGTAAACCCATCAAAGCTAGATACATTTCTAAATCTAACAGTATCACTTGTTGACCTACCATGAGAAGGTTCCAACACTGTTATCACTGCACTACTTGCCGTACTAGTAAATGGGTTCAATCCAAGAAGATTCTCTACGATCACTTCTGTCCTTCCGTCAACTCGTGGTTGGTACAAGGCTGTTGGATCTGGACCAGGGCGATTAGGCTCTAACTGTGGGTGTTTAGCCTCATATTCATCAGGCCCGACTTTCAATCCGTTCCATTCTGTCTTCATTTCTCGCAATCGATAGCGAAAACCAGATCGATCTGAATATCCCCATGCTCTTTTTCCTATTGAATATCTTGCCATGTTAATAACTATAATAGGTCATGCTAGGTGTTAGTTTTAAAGGAGTACTATTTGCATCCTCGGCTGCTGCTCGTTGAAATTCTTCTTCATAAATTGATTTTAATAATTGAACTCTTTCTGGTGCTTTTTTTATAGCTAAATAATAAGCAAGCCCTGCCACCATGCAAGGAAGAAATCTAAACGGAGCATCAGCATTATTAACCAAAGCATCAGCATCTTGAATACGGCTAACGTAGTAATAAACAAGAGTATAAGTAGCATTTGGTGTCGCCCATAAAGTTATAGTAGGCGTAACTTGTCTATCAAAAAAGTATTGACTTGGTTGTCCAGTAGTGCCTTTGTTTGGAATAGTTAAATACTCACTTCTACTCATCTGAGTTAATGTAAAATCGACATTACTACTGTTTCTTAAAACAACTTCCAAAAGATCAACATGAGTGGCATCAAAGGAATAAGTTGCCGTACCAGAAGTGATAGATTTAGTAGCTTGTGTAACAGTCCACATATTCAATCCTCTGTTTGCCCAATCAGCAAACATAAGATTTAAAGAACGTCTAGCTGTTCTTGCATCATAACCTGTTCGCATCTCCAAACCACAACGCTCATAAGCCTCTTCTATTATTTCACCGACATCTAAGTCGAAATCTCTTGAATTTGATGTTGCCATTTATGTTATTGCTTTCTTTTGGCTTATTCTTTTAATATACTACTTTTTTTTATAGAAGTCATCTCTTGTCGTTCTTTGGCTTTTCTCATTTCTTCAAAACCAGTAACCCTATAACATCTGCAAGACCATTTTTTCTTTCCACAACCTGTGCAATATTTAACAGGACTTCCTTTTATTATTTTTTGTTTTTGTTTTTCTTTTTCTCTTTCTTTTTCTAGTGCCATTTGTTGTCTGTTTGGTCATAGAACTTCGCAAGATCGTCACCTGTATTTCTCCTAATAAAGTCTTTCCACAAAGTGTGGATCATTTTATGGTTTTCAGATACTTTTATTTCTGTAACAGCTGTTCGTTTATCAACTTCAATGAGAGTAGTAACTATCCAAACAATAGAACCCGCAACAAGAACCACAGAAACACCATTTACTAATTGTTTAATCTTTAACACTTCCATCTTCGCCTCGCTTGTCTTAAACGACTGTTAGGGTTTTTTGCAGCTTTAGGAAATTTTTTCATTTGACCTGCTGATCGTGCACAATAAGATTTGCGTCTTTTTGCAGCTGTGCTACCTTTTTTCACTTTACCAGTAACCGCTGTTTTTAATTTACTTCCAGGGTTGTCTCTTCTGTATTTAGCAACACCTTTCTTCGTCATTCCAGCACCAGATTTGGTGGGACGTTTATGCCCACCACCTATGGTGTGTCCTTTCATAGTGCCTTTTCTTTTTTTCTTTTCAGCCATTTCTACTCCTATGCGAAGAAAAATGTCATCATATCTATAGTTGCTATTGTATAAACAACATATAACCCGTTTTTAAAAACAACACCTTCATCTGGTATGGTATTATCTATGGTTGTATTGTCTGTGCCAATAGTCCTTGCTTTAAATAAAGCAGAGCCACCATCATTAGGATCACCATTAAAAAATTCTATTGCTCCTGCCGTTCCTCCAGAAACTATAGAATAACCTTTTAATCTTACTCTTCCTGCATGAACAACATCTGCTGCGGCTGTTGCCGTTCCTGCTTCCATTGCTCCTGCTGGATTTCCAACAGCAGTAATACCAGTAATTGTTTTAAAGTATTTTGTGCTTGTTGCAGTGTCAGAATCAACACCACTTACAGTTTCTGTTAGGGCAGTACCATTAATATCTGTGCCTACTACTGTAAAAGAAATACCGCTATCATCGCCAGCCGAGACAAGAACTACTTTTCTAGCTGACCCACCTAATGTAACTGTACCTCCCGAATGTAAAGCACCTCCAATAACAAAAGCTGCATTATTACCAACTGAAGCAGAAGCCGATATTCCATCAGGATCGGCTGCTATCTCATCACTAATAAATTTAGCTTGAACATCACTTTGCACACCCATTTAAATCTCCTTATTAAAATGTGGGGGGATTAACCCCCACTAATATTTATTCGTACATAGCTCTGCTTATTGCAGTGTAATGAACATTTACAGCTTCGGCGGCTGCTGCTCCTGCTTCAATTCCAATATAAGGAATAAAATCAACATCATCAGTTAAGGCTGCTGTTTTTGTTGTTCCCGTTGTAACTGCTGTTCCACCAGTTGAACCTGATGTTGAAGTCACATTATATTGTTGTCCATTAACAAATATAGATGCTTTTCTATCGCTATCAATTTCAATTTTAAAATGATATAGAGTGTTAGCTGCTACTGTAATAGGCAATGCACTTATATAATCAGTATTACCAATACTATGAACAAAATGCCATTTTGCAAAATCTGTAAATGCTTCTGAATTTGTTGCATCTGTTTGGTATTTAAAAAATACCTGATCAGCATCAGTCGCTACTAATTGATCATTAGTTAGCTTTAATCCTGCCCATACTTTTTGGTTATCAAGTGCTGGTAACATGATAGAACATTCCCAATGTGTAGAATTTTCTGTTCCCCATTTAGTTCCTGCCCAAGCTGTTGCCGCAGTATCTAAATGCGGTGTTAAAATCGCTTGGTCTTGATCTGCACCTGCTGTTGTTGCTAGAACCCCTGCTGAAGTTGTAGCAAATGTACATAATGCAGTAGTCATGTTAGTTCCAAGTGCTTCCCAATTTCTATTTAAAGCACGCTGTACTTCAGTTGTAGACACTGCGTCAATATCTGCATTGAGGCCCGGTCTTTGTAAAAAATATTCTTCTAAGTAATATCTTCTACTATCTTTAAGACCATTTATTTTAGTTCTGTCCGAAATTAAGCCAGTAGTACTATCTTTACTAACTAACTTAAAATTGTTTTCGGATCGGACTGCACCCGAAAAAGTTGTATTAGCCATTTGAATCTCCTTATCTTGGCAAATGTCAGTTACACCATGTAACTGTTAAGGTTTAGTTTATTATACACAAAAAAGGGCAGTATGTAACTGCCCTTCTGTTTTAATTGTAATAAAGCTTACGCTCCTGGTGAACCAAACACGGCACGAGGATCAGAGAAACCAAAAGAATATCTTTCTCTTGCCTTATATCTCATGTTTCCTGTCTCGAAATCTGGATCCATAGCAGTAGCCATAGCCATTCTCTCAAAATGTTTTAGACCATTTGGAGCATCTGTCTTAATGAAGAAAGCATCTGTATCAGTTAAGAAGTCATTTATGGAGTAACCATTTGGTAACATACCAGTTGACTTCACAGCATTAACATCGTTATCTGCTGTTCCTGTTCTTAGATTTGTTGCCATTAATCTTTCTGCTACAAATTGTAACTGACGAGGTATAATTAACTTCATGCCTCTTAAAGCAATGATTAATCCACGCTCATCTGTAAAACCTGCAATACTGATTAATGCATCTTCTAAAGATGTTTCATTAAGATCTGCTGCTGCAACATTATCTAATGTACCACCATTTGTTAATGGGTGATCTGATACACATAATGCTTTTGAGTCACCACCTGTTACAGTTGTGTCGAATGCATTATTTAATACATTTGCTGCTTTTACTTGCTTAGTATGTGCCATAGATCTTGCAAGTGCTCTTGTATAACGAGAAGAAATCTTGTCGTAAAGGTTATCCTCTACTGCTTCTTCTGTTATTGAGAACGCCATTGCAACTGTCTCATGGTTATACCTTGCAGTATAAGCCTCATTTGCATCGTCAAATGTCACTGCGTTACCTTCTGCTTTAGTCGGTGCAGCTCCAAATCCACTCAACATTACTTCTTCTTCAAACGCTCTGTCTGATGACTCAGTGTCAAAGATTTCTGAATGTTGACCTTCATACCTATTATACTCCATACCAAAGAGGGCGTTTAAACCCGGCTCTAATTCCTTGGCGAGTTGTGCTCTTGAAATTGCCATAGTTAAGACTCCTTATGATATAGCAGAATCAGCGTCACCAGTAGAAGCGGCGAACACATGATTGTTGAGTTTAACGATATAAGAGATACCTGCAGCAGAGTGATCAGCGTTAGTTACATCCTCATGAATACCCACTATCATTAAAGGAAGTGAGGGATTTGAGTCTACAGCTGTGTCCATATCTATCATAGCACTTGAAATACCAGTTGTGGTGTTTCCAGCAGTTGCAGTTGCAAATGCTGCTTGCTTGAAGATATCTATTCTCGCAGTTGCCTTATTAGTGTTTGTAGCATCCGATGCAATAATAAATTTTTGCATTGGATTGTCATAAACAAAACACTTTATATCGTGGTTAGTATCGGCAGTACCTGACCCTGCCCATGTATTTTTAAAGGTTAATTTACCTGTTGACGCATCAACGTATTCACATCCAGCAAAAGCACCTAGGAGTTGTTTAGTATCTCCACTCGCACTTGTTATGATTGCTGCGGTCCCACCTGTCAACTCGACTTCAACTGGAGAACCTTGAAAAATCGCTGAAGCATCGCTTTTGATAAAATACTGACTAGTAGAATTGATGCCACCACCAATAACACTAATCGGCTTTAACCCAAACTTTACGTTTACATTAGCCATTTTAAGCTCCTTATTGCTTCATTATAGTTACTCGGTAGGTTTTGGTTTCCCACCGAAAGATACACGACTTTGCCTTTCCGTATGGATTGGCATCGAGGGATGTTGTTCCCTCATTAGGTTTTCATCCACGGCTTTCATCTGGTTGCGGGTCTGGTCCCGATAATATTCAGTTCTTTCTTGTACCGTTTCTTCTGGTATTCGGGCAAGCATTAAACCACCTACACCAATTACCCCTGCATTTTTGCCCTCTTCAATAGTCGGATACATGTCTCCAGATTCTGGATATTCATCCGCTCTAACTGGTTCCCAGCCTTCCCGAAGTCTTGAGTGCATATTCGTTTTATCATCCTCACCTCTTAAATGAGTTCTAATCCAACGATGTTTGTACCCAGCGGGTGCATCTGGCATAGCCAATTTTGATGGGGGTGCCCACGGTTTTCTTCTTGCCGGGGTCTTTGCACGACTTTCAGTATCTCGTGTTGTTCTCTTTTCTGCCATGTTTCTACTCCTTCACATACTTAGCATATTCTTCAAGCGGAACATTCAGACGTTTCGCAATCGCTATCTGCGAAGCAGTCAACTTGACTGTTCTGCGTCCCTTTGGTGTTGACGACTTAGAAGCCGTTGTCCCAGCAGAGGCGACTCTGGGACTATTAGATTTTCTAGGAGTTTCTTGAAATTTATGCGGAAACTCCGATCTAATCCTATTATCTAGTTCAGTATAATACTCATCTGATGTTGCGTCAAACCCTTCATCCTCAATTAATTGCTTATGTAGACCAAAAGCTGCATATGTCATGGTTTGGTCTTGCCCGAACCATGTGTTTTTCTTTGCCCAATCTTCTGCTTTAGCGTCTGGTTTAGGTCGTGGTGCTTGAGTTTGTTGTGCTTGAGGTTGTTGCGTAGCTTCATTTTGTTTTACTTGCTCTTCTCTTCTAGTTTTAAGATGATTAAGACGAGCCTCTTCCATAGCTATTCTAGAAATATTCTGCTGTGCTTCATACATAGCATCAACATCATTGTCTTCTACAGCTTTCCTATAAGCTTCTTTTGCAGCTATTGATTGAGATTGAACTCTTGTATCAAACTCACCAACATAAGTATTATCTAATTTATCAAGTCTTTGTTTTAATTCGTCATTTTGCTGTTTAACAGACTCAGCAAATTTTATTGCTTCATTTCTCTGTCTTTCTTCTTCTCTGAACTTAGACGTAAGCTTGCTAATACGTTTCTTAACAGAGTCCGAATACTCAGACAAGTCATCAGACTCTGCCTGTTTATCTTCGGTTGGAGCTTTGGTATCAACAACAACTTCTGCTTGTTTGCTATCATCTACTTTCTCCTCTATCTCTATTTCTTGACCTTCTTCTTCGGCTTCTTCTACCTTCAGTTTTTCTTCTTCTTGCATACTAAACTCCGTATGATTTGATGTCGTCAGGATCGACAATGGTTGCAATGACTTCATCGTCATTGATTATTCTTACTTCCCCACCCTCTATTTGGAATCGTGAACCAGCGTAACGACCAATGCAAACCCAATCGCCTTCCTTACACCAAGCTCCTTCTTCGCCAAATTTATCTATATCTTTATAAGCAAGAGGCCCCACTTTAGCTACATATGCTGTAACTGTTGCTCGTGCTTCTCTTTCTCTTACTGGATCTGGTACATAAACACCACCTTCAGTCTTTTCTTTGCCCATATAAGGCATAACTAATATTCGCCAACCTGTTGGCTGTGGTATTCTTTGTGTTAAATTTAATTTTTTTGCTTCTTCTTCGGCTTTTTTCTTAGCGTTCCTCTGTGCTAGAACGTATTCTGGTACTATTAGAGTCATCATCAACCTTTTTTAGCAGGGTTTGTATATGTTCCAATGCGTAGGTTAATCCCTGTATTTCACCTACCATTGCTTTATAATGACCAATATCAGACGCACTGCCACTGGTCAAGGAAATACTTATATCTTCAATTCTAGTTTGTAAATCTTTTTTATATTTTTGTAAAAAATCTGTTATGTACATATTAAAAAGGTCTAGTAAATCCAAGTGATTCCATATAATCCGTTGTACCTGGAGTAGTTTTGTCATACAAGTCAGCAAAAGCCATATTCTCTGGTATTCTATCTGTTCCTTTTAAATAATTTCTATAGGCTCTTCTTATTTCTACATCTTTTGCTATCTGTTGCTCTCTAGATAACAGTGGATCAGAATATGGTGGAACAGTGCCAGTTTCAGATGGTTTCGTAATATTAGCGTATCTCATTGCCTCTGCTGGAGTTAATCCACCAAGAAGAGAAGCTACTTCTTCTCCAAATACTGCCCTCATTCTTCCAGGAGAGCTATCAAAATACATTGGATCCCTTATAATTTCATTTTTTAAAAAACTTTCTGGGCCTAGTTTTACATTACTGCCAGTCTGATCAACTGAATCTTTCATTTCTTTTCCTGCCTCTTGACCCTCCAATAAACCCATAATTCCTTTGGCGGAACCAGTTACGTTTCCAAAAGCATCAAAAGTTCTAGTATCTGGAACTCTCATCTGACCATCTCCTGTAGAACTTGCTGCTAAAGATGCACCAGAATCTTTCGGACCAAAACCTGTTTTTTCTTTTACAAAATCCAAAACACTGTCAAAAACATTTGGATCATTTGCAGATTTCTCACGCTCTTCCATTATTGCTCGGTAACGAGGATCATTCTCTGGTAGTCCTTTTTGTGGAATAAAATTTGATATTATTCCACCTCCTGGCATAAGACTCATCATATCTCTAGCCATATCAGGAATTGGTTTAACTGTCCCCATGTTTGTGTCTTGACCAATATAATAATCACCAGCTTGATACTGCTTACCTGTCTTCAATGAAGGAAGACCTATTGCCTGTCTGAATCGTAGATCATTTATTTCTGCAACTCTGTTTAATCCTGCTTGTCCTCCACCTAAAATGTTAGTGTAGTTGACATTTTCTGCACCAAACATTCGTGAGAAAAAAGATTCTGGATATGGATTAGTTGCCGTGGCTCCTCTGCCAGTAGTGTACGCTTGTTGTGGAGTAAGACCAGTTACAAAAGAGTTGAAATCCTCTGCACTTCCACCATCTCCCATATCTGATGAAAAACCAGAAGGAACATCACCACCAGTAGCACCAGAAGGATCAAGTCCACTTTGAATAGACTCCATATCGCTTTGAGTACCAAAGTCCATTAACGAACTCCTCTAAATCCTAGTCCTTGTATCGCCATGCCACCACCACGAGAGAATCCCGGTACACCACGACCTTTTAAAATATCGGCTTGTGTTACTTTATTATCACCAGTTAAGTCTGGGAAACCACCATCTTTTTTCTTATTGGTTTTCTTAACCTTATTCTTAGCTTCTTCGTTTTGTTTAGCAACTTTTTTACTAAACTCTTTGTCCAAAGATTCAGTTATATCTGATTTTGTAATATCGTATTCGTTTATCTCTCTTACTATTTGTTCACTTGTTTTTTTACTTTTCTTTTTAATTTTCTTTGGTCTTGGTTTAGGCATAGGAACTTTCTTTTTCTTTTTATCCATTCCTTCAAAATATATAGGCATATGACTCTCCATGATTTGTGATCCACCGTCTTTACGACTGCGACCTTTGTTAATTAATGTTTGTGCGTGATTCTTACTTATACCTAAATCACTTGCAAATTGTTTTACTCTAGCCATTATATTGGTTTCCCTGCAAACGCTCTTCCAAATAATGGGTTCAGTCCAACTCCTAAATTCATCCCTGCCATCGATGAAGGTTGTTGTGCTGGTCTTGCTTGTTGTGCAAATTGTTGTGCTGGTAATGCTTGACGTTGTTCCATCATTTGCATCAGTCGCATCTGCTGTGCTTGATCCATTGGACCAAGACCTGCGGGTCGTCCCGCCATTTGACCAAGACCTGCAAATCTTGGATCTCCTCCAAGTCCCATTTGACCAAGACCTGATACTCCTAATGCTTTTATCCTTTGATCTAGCATTGGATTATCTGGTCTTTGTGATAAATTACCAAATATGCCTTGACCACCTGCTTGTGCTTGTTTCATTTGATCTAATAAATTTTGTTGAAATGATGGAAGCTGTGGAGTAGTTGGAGCCATTTGCGTTCTAGTTACCCTGTCTCCTTGACCAGTTCTATTTAAATAAGCTTCATAAGCTCGATCTTGTGCCCCACCCCTTGAACTAGATAAACCAGAACCGAAACCATAGTCACTTGTATAACCCATATCCATAGTCTGTGGGCCTTGTTGAGATTGCGTATACTCGTCAGAATCAAAAAAACCTGGATCAATATCAGTGTCAGCAAATCTTTCTTGAGGAGTTTGTTGCGGTTTTGTAGAAAGATTGTTTATCATATCTCCTAAACTTAATGGTGGTGCTACGGGTGCTACGGGTGGTGTCGGTGTCGAAGGTGGTGCTGGTGGTGTTGATACTGGAGTTGTATTTGTCACTGGCGGTGTTGTTGTTACAGGAGGTGCTGTCACAGGAGGTGCTGTTACAGGAGGTGTTGGAATTTCCATTGTTGAAGGTTGAGATACTGATTGTGTCTGCCCTCCTGTCATGGGTGTTTGTGGAAAAAGATTACCAATGCCACTAGAGGAACCTCCTCCAGAACCCATCATAGACTGCATGGCTCGTTGTTGAGTTTGTAAATATTGTATTGCTTGTTCTAATATACCACTCATTTTTTTGTTTTCCTTTTAGTAAATGTTTTTACGTTTGTAGGTTTACCTCCTACACCTTGAGCTTTTGATCTTTTTCTTTTAACAGCACCTTTCTTCTGTGCTGTGGTCATCCTTTTGGCTTTGGCTAGTGGAACACATTTTGGATAAGCTCTACCATCTCCTTTTTTTCTACCACACGGTTGAAACTTGCCCTTCTTTTTAGGAGCACCAATGTCCACCCATTTTTCTTTAACCCACTTACGAAGACCACTCACCTTTTCTTAGCTTTCTTTTTCTTGCCACCAACTTTAATCTTACCAGAGCAAACGGCAGACCCATACATATTTGCATATGCTGATGGATAAACTTTGAACTTTCTTTTTGCCGCAGCCTTACCTTTCGCACATAACTTTGCCATTATTTTTTCCTTAACATTTTTGCTGCTTGTCCTACTCCTTTAATTCCAAAAGATGCAGATATAGCTATAAATAATAAATATTGATACCATTCTGGCAAAGTATTCAAAACTTCAAAACCATTTCTTACATACTCTGTCATCCCAGGGATGAAGACTAAAATTGCGGGAGCTAGGAGGACACATAAGGCGAATTCATCCTTCCAACTATCCACTGTAGCATCAGCCATCTTGCCTTCCCATGCAACTTCCCCTGTTGCGACTTTCTCTGCAACAGAAGCACGAGCTTTAGCCTCTGCAACTTTAGCTTGTCCTTCAGCTTTAGTCTTTTCGACTTTATTTTCAAACCAAGCACCCGCTAGATTTGCAATGGGTCCTATTAACGCTCCGAGCACTTGCACTCCTTCTTAGAAAATCTACTGTCTATCCAAACCTTACCATAGTATAAGATAAATAACCAAAATGTAAATAGTATTCCCTCAACATAAGATAAATCATTCCACGCATCTAATATAATATTACTGTCCATTTGTTTCTCCTTATTTCGTTATACTTCTAAGACTCTCCATAACCTGATCAATATTCGGTTCTTTTCCACCTGGATCATACAAACATTTATACTGTTTAGGGCAGTTTTTTTCATACATCAGTGTATATGTTTTATTCCCACCTTGATAAATACAAGCTTGTTTATTTGTATACTTTGATTTAAGTATCTTTTTTAATCTACAGGTTGTATATTTCTTTTTTTCTATTTTTCCTTGATTTAATAGTTGCTGTTTAGTTAATGGTTTTGGTACATATTTATATCCATCAGCATAAGATTTATTTGTAAACATACTAAATAGTAATAATATAAATCCTCCTATAATAACAATAAGAAATATCCAAGCAACTCCTTCACCTAACTGTCTTCTTAATTGTTGTTGTTTATATATTGTTTGCTGTCTTTGTTTTCTTATCTGACCTTCCATCTGCAATAATTCATCATATGCTTTAGGGCCATGAGTTAAATTCAAAAATATTTTAAGTTCATATCTCTGTTCTTCAAGTTTCTTTTTTGCTGCATATGCAGCCATTGCCGCCTCTTCAACAGAGCCTGCTTTAAATAATTTACCAAATAATGGAGGGTTTTTAGCTTGCTTTTCTGCATTATCAACATCTGATACGGCTCCCATCCAACGACCAATGTCCCCAGACATTTGTTCAATGTCACGACCAATGGCAAACCCCTCTTTAATCGCAGAGAAAGCTTTTGAGGCAACGCCTACGGCTAATGATATAGTTACTGGATCCATACCCAGATTATATCATAGGTTATTTGCCTTTGTTACCCCTTGCGGCTGATGCCATGTTGATTCTGTAGATATTTACATCATTTCTATCATCAGCAATATTCTCTTGTAGAGCTTGTCTTTCTTGAGCTAACTGGTACGCTTGTTGTAGTTTGGCAGAATCAACTTGAAAATTCATTTGATCATTCATTGACTTGCGTTGAAGTTCAGCAGTGTCATTTTCTAGCTCTTTCTTCCTAATTTCAACCAATGGATCTGGTGGTGATGCTGGTGCCAATGAAGGTATTAACTCATTTAATATCTCACCAGTTTGTTGAGCAATCGCTGCTTCCATTGCTGCTGGATCTATTTCTGGAACTGGCTCCCCATTCTTCTGTGCTTCTTCAGCAGACTTTTGGAAGAACACAGTTACCTGATCACGAGCCATTAAACCAATATGATCTTGAACATGTGCATGTAACATCAAGTAACCTTGTGGATTTGCCTGTGATGCAGGGTTCGCCAAGAACGGAATGTGTGCTCTGACATGTGCTTCATGATCCTGCTCTGGAAAAGCTTGTAAAGGCATACCTTTTAAGGCATTCCCGTTTTCTGTCGCAGGGTCAACAGGTTGTGGTTTCGGTGGTTCTGGTAAAATAGCGTCAATATTCTTAATATCTAATGCATCATACATTCGCCTATACGCTTCACGAAGATTATGCATCTGCGGTGCGGCTTGTGCCATCTGTAATTGTGTTTGAGCCAGTGATAATCGTTGTGCCATAGAGAAAATGTTCGGATCTGACACTGGAAGTATGTCCACACGACCATCAAAATCGGCTTGCATGGTCTCTGGAGGTAAATTTCCAACAAAATAAGGGTATGGCATTGGATTTTCGCTAAAAATCTCCGCTAACATGCGAAATTCTTGCTTTTGTCCATAATGTAGACGCTTATGTATTGAAGATATGATCTTTGAACCCTGTTCAATCAATGCAACAGTCGTTCCAACAGGTGCTTGAGAGTTTACATCCGCTATTTTTGCATCTGCAACCTGTGCAAAACGCTTTCCAGAGTCAACAACTACACCTAAAAGGTTTGCTAATGTGGCTGATGGTTCTTTATATGGTAATGGGATAATGGAATTTTTGAGATCTCCACCCGGTACATCGATATCTCTAAACTCACCAGGATTAAGAGGCTCATCATCATTACGAATGCGAACACCACGAGACTTGAAACCAGCTGGAAGATTCGATAAAGTACCCGCATCAATCAACTGCCTTAGAATTGAAGTTGCCGCACGGGACAATCCACCGATTGTGTGCAATAGACCAAAACCATAGAAACCAAACCCTGGTAAAAACTTGAAATGAACAAAATATTGTCTTTTTCTTTTTAATGGGTCTTCTTCTCTAAAGTTTCTAACCACCGATAACACTTTTCCAGAATTCTGATCAATGGTGACAATATAAGGCAACATAACACCCGAAGTATTCCCCGCCATATCCGTGTCTTCAAAACCTTCCAGGTCCAAGTCAATGTGGCATTCCAACAAGGTATAAGAGTCATCAGAATAGTTCGGACGTAATCCCAACAACTCATCAGCACGCTCTTGGATAGCTCCTTCGTCTTCGCCATCGTTTGTTTCAGATATTTCAACATCTCTATAAACTCCTGCTACTTGTAATTTGCGAATATCATTATACGACATCGTAACAACATGTGTCACCCTCTCTGCCGTTCTTAAATCAGAAGCCGAATACGGAACCACCAGATCTTCTGCTGGAACAAACTTAGAAATGGCTCTCTGCTTTGTTTCGTCAAAGTAAACTTTTTTAAATGTAGATCCAGTTAATGGCAAATAAAATAACATTTGATCCGTGTCAGGATCATATTCTTCCATAACCTCAGTTATCTGATAATTCATAAAATCTTCTACACGCTGGGCTTGAGATTCAGTCTCCTTGGTCGGTGATCCAAGGATCTGGGTCTTTACAGGACCGCCACTTGGTAACATTTCCTTGTACGCCTGTGCTTGAAACTGGGTCACAGCCTCACTTAATAATGGATGTGTTACACCACTGGCACCTAAGAAGGGTTCACTTCTGTCTTCATAATTTATACCAAGCAGTCCTAAACCTTTAGCAATAGCCTCTTCCCAATCTTCCCTAGACTCAACGTCCTCACGGAACTTGGCTCGTAAATCTGATGATAGTTCTCCCAAAACGCCATCGTCAAGAACCTCTGCAAGATTGGCTGCATGATCATATTCTTCTGCTTCAACTTCTAAATCCTCATCACCTATTAGTTCAACACCCTCGGGCATTGTTTCTATATTCTCTTCTAATTCAATATCTAAACTGTCTTCTTCGGGAGTAAATTGACCACCCGCTCCCATTGATTCTTCTACCATGCCTGCTATTTGTCTAGGTTCTGCCATTAGTATATCCTCGTTGTTCGTTTTTTACCGGGTAACATTCGATTCGAAAATCTATTCTGCACTTCTATAAAAGCTCCGTTTCTTGCATTTACAATTCCACCTTTTGCTTTTGCATATCTACTTTTACCTGTTTCTCTAAAAAATTCTTGATCACTCATTGAATCTAAAGTCTTTTTATCTAACAATAACTTTGGCTGTATTTCTATAACTCCATCTGATCCTCTCGATGTCCCTGCACCTGCACCTGCACCTTTTTTTATTTTTGCTAGTTTCTCAGGAGCAAAACTACCTGCAAATTTTTTCTTAACTTCTGGTTTCACTACTGGTTTATACGAAGCATCGCCACCTTTTGCTACAAGAACTTTTACTAATTTATTTTTGATTTGTGGACTTTGAATTTTGTTGAAATCTGGATCATTCCTTAATTGTAAATTAGTTTTAATCTCACCTGATCTTATCTTTTCTGCTAATTTATTGGATTCTATATTTTGTTTGTTCAAAAAACGGTTAGCAGGTCTTTTTTTACCAGATTTTTCAGTTTCTACAAAACTAGTTGCTCCTGCTTTTGCACGCTTAAAGTCATCAGGTCTTACTTTTATTTTTTTGCCATCCGATAATCTTTCAGCATAAAATGTACCGACACCAGTATTCATATTACCAAAAAAACTTCTAGTGGTTTTGACTTTGGTACCATCTCTTAATTCTCTGGTTTGACCTTCTATAAATTTTTGACCTCCCACAGTAAATTGTCTACTACGACTTCTTGTCTTTTTCGCTTCACTAGCTCTTATTTTATTTTGATCGTCTTTTAGGCTCATTAGTAAGTTCCTTTGAACATTCCACCACGAGCTTTCATAACACCACCCATGTTTTTTCTTACTCTTTTAAACTTCATAGTCTTTGACTCTGGATCTTTCATACCCACGCTTTGTTTTGTTTTTCTAAGCTCATGGTCAAATTGAAAATCATCAACCTTCATAGGCAAAGCAGCAAGTTCTTTTTTTCTTTGTTTTTTTCTGCGTTTATTTTCCATAGCTATAGCACCCATTCTAAAAGGACTAGGGCCAGAACTTAAAATACCTATTTTTTTGGTTTTCTTTTTTATCTTCTTTTTTTCTTTTTCATAGTCTGCCATCAATAATATTCCCTTGCTTGTCTTGGATACCAATTCTCTGGAATCTCTTCGCCTTTTAAATCTATAAACCCGCCTTGTCTAAAACGCATCAAAGCCATCGTCATACTATCACAATAGTCATCATGATCACCATTAGGAAAAGAGGCAACCTCTTCAATAACATCTTCTGCAAACTTCTCTCCATCAGGATACCATACTTTACCCGATTCGAATATAGGCGATACTATATGCATTCTCATAGTCTTATCTACACCACCACCACCTTTTCGTCTACCAGGACTAAATGTAGTAACAGGAAGATTTAACAATCTTAATTCATCTGCCAATGGTTGTCCACTCGCTTTTGCCTCAATTAACATCATGTCAGGTTCCCAATATTGATTTTGCTCTATCGCAATCTCCTTCAACTCAGGAAAACTCCACCGACCCTTTTGTGCATCTAACATTATTAAATGCTGCTCACCATTCTCCTTCGGCTCAAAAACACCCCAAGTCGTAATAGCACTATAGTCAGCCGTCTCCTTTTTACTATACGCAGTATCATAACTCTGAATTATATAATCCAATCTCGGTGTATCTTCCCTCTCCCAAGTCTGCCACCAATCCCTCTTGATCATAGCAATAGCTTCCGATGTCGGATTCTGTTGCCATTGAGCATTCCACTTGACCGGGGACAATGATGCCTTGACCTTTAATAATTCATCAACTTCCCAAAACTCGGGCCATAACGCTTTATCATTTGGTAAAATAGCAGGAAATTCAATAACCTCCCATTGATCGGACATAGTGTCCATTGCCATATTCTGTACTAAACGTCCTGTCAAATCCTTCTTCGACCATCTCGTCTGCACAATAATGATGGTACCCCCCGGTTGCAATCTCTGCCTCGGTCCAGATGTGTACCACTCATATGTATTATCATAAGCAACCGTGGACAATGCATCTTGTTCCGAGTGCGGATCATCAATAATCAATAAATCCGCTCCACGACCTGTCATTGCGGCACCCACCCCCGCAGCAAAATATTCCCCGCCAACACTAGTCTCCCAACGACCTGCCGCTTGGCTATCCTGTTTTAAGTCCGTGTTGGGAAAGATCTCAGCATATATGGGATCGGCAATGAGATCACGGACCTTCCTACCAAATCTTACAGCAAGTTCCGTGTTCATGGTAGCCTGTATGATTTTTAATTTTGGATTACGGCCCAAGAACCACGAAGGCATTAAATATGACGCTAATTCTGATTTCGAGTGTCTAGGAGGCATGTTGATGATCAAACGCTTCAAGTTACCCGATGCAATGTCCTCGAGTTTTTCGGCTATGATTCTATGATGTCTGCCCTCAATAAAACCCTCATATACATGTTTAGCATATGCCAAAAATTTAGTTTGAGCGACTTCACGAGTTTCAAGTCGCTTGTGCTGTTGTTCCAGTAACAGGACTTCCTGTAACACTTCTTTAGGTAATGCTTCAAAGTTCATGCCCGAACAATAATATATCTGAATGAAAATATCAATGCTTGTAATAGATAACCATATT
>VTLG01015822.1_pt1 | contig 20342 bp, 27 predicted proteins | sample 4694571 | NCBI WGS metagenome assembly VTLG01 (sample SAMN12604809, study PRJNA352737) | marine metagenome | biome: ENVO:00000447; feature: ENVO:00000209|ENVO:00000569|ENVO:01000036; material: ENVO:00002151; isolation source: viral sequences binned using virsorter ... | reverse complement strand
CAGTAACAGCAATAATTGAAGTATTAACAAGAACAGGAGTGCTAGGAATCCATTTCTCGATAAATGTTGAATCTCTGAGGATTTCATAGCAACGGCCATTTTTTATTGAGTGACCGATAACGACTTGTAACTTCAAATCATTAGGGTAACTTCCTACTGGAATATTAGTCTCATTCGGGCATTTAATAAAAAACTCTTTATCTTTCTTGACTTCGGGTTTGTATTTTGGCGGTTGTGGTGTCTCTTGTTGCTTTTGCTCAGGCTGTTTTACAGGATCAGTTGGTATAAATTTGTCAGGATTATATTCAAGAGGTTTAAAAGAAGGAATATTGACTACTGGATAATCAATTTTAGGTTTGTCAATTATGTCTAACGTTGTTGGATATTGTTCCCAAGTTTTTATTTTTGGAATATATATCTCTTTAATTTGAATCTGCGGAATATCAATTCTGGGTATTTCCAAGTGGGTTTACCTTTTTCTTTGGAATTTCAATTGATGGTCCCGTGAAGTCAGGAAGCGTGTTTTTCATAACATCTGGCATTTTATTTTCTAAACTTCCCATCAACTTATTTTTAAGTGTTCTCTCGAACTCAGGACTTTGCATATAACGTATAGCTACAAAACCAAAAGCAGCCATTGACCCAGAAAGTAAAAGAGACAATAATGAAGCTATCTGACAAATTTTTTGAAACATAATGATTAGAGAAATTTTAATAAAATTAGCAGGGCCACTTACGTTGATGACACTGTTTCTTTTGGTTGCTTTGATGCCTCTTTATTTGATGGCTGGTTTGATTCGGGTGCAGCTTGATTCTCAAGGATCTGCTGTTCCAAAATCTTCATCGCTCCATTAGTTTCATGCAAAGCAATCCATAACTGTTCTCTTTGCTGTGCAAGTTGCTGAAGTTTTTCTTGTAAATTCATATTTTAGTAAAGTTTTTTGCCAGCAGTGATAGCTGCGTCAATAGCTGTAAAATCTTCTGATGTCCAGATAGAAGTTGTTTCATCTAGCTTTTTGTAAGCTTTGATAATTTCTAAATGTTCTACGTTTCTTTTGATTTTAGCTTTAAAATCATCATCAGTTTCATCTGATGCTTGAGCGACACCTATTACAGTTACGCTATCGCCAGCAGCCGAAAATATTGCTGCAATTTCATCTGCGGTTTTTTCTTCCATAATAAAAAACTTAGTTGTTTACAGTTTACCCTGCTTCGAGGGCTGTGACTTTTACAGATAATTCTTTTATTGCATTTATCAAAACTGGTATTAATCTTTCATATTGAAGTCCATAATGTAATCCGTTTGTAGTCTTGCTTATAAATAAACGATCATTTTCATCTGTTCCATATCCATTTGTTTTTTCAACTGTTTCAACTTCCTGTGCAATTAATCCAATTTCCGTTCTATCGCTTTTTTTAGAACCGTCAGGAGTAGCACTTAAATCATTACTATAATCTGATCTCATATCCCATTTATATGTTACTGGTCTTAGGGCATTTACAATATCAAGACCTTTTGTAAAATCAGTTATATCTGTTTTATCTCGTTCATCAGAAGTAACACTTAATGAAACTTTGCAAGCAAAACTAGTAACACTATTATCACCTAAAACAATTCTATTACTTTCATTTACCAAAGGGCCATTTGGACTATTACTTGTACCAGCATCATGCCCTATAAGAGTAAGGTTACTACCTGTTGAAATATTCAATCCAGAATTTTCACCGCAAGCTGTGTTATTTGATCCAGTTGTACAACCATTTAAAGCGTTCATACCTACACCAGTGTTAGCTGATCCAGTAGTACAATTTGTTAAAGAATCTTTTCCAACTGCAACATTAAAACTAGAAGTAGTGTTTGCATCTAAAGCATTAGCTCCAACCGCTACGTTCTGATCTCCAGTTGTGTTTACGTTTAAAGCTAGATAGCCAACAGCAGTATTATTATCTGCATTATTGTCATCTAAAGCTCCCAGTCCAACAGCAGTGTTTTGGCTTCCTGTTGTATTAGATTCTAAGGCAGTGCGTCCAACACCAGTGTTACCAGTACCTGTTGTGTTAGCACCTAAACACGAATAACCAATCGCAGTGTTATTACTTGCCGTTGTGTTTGCGTCTAAGGCTAAAGCTCCTACGGCTACATTCTGAGCACCAGTTGTAGTTGCTACCATTGCACTTGAACCCACTGCCGTGTTGCTAGAACCAGTAGTACAAACAAATAAAGAACCAGAACCAACTGCTGTATTATCACTCGATGTTGTGGCAGCACTTAAAGAAACACCTCCGATTGCAGTATTGAAACTTCCGGTTGTAATTGCATCCCCAGCACTAGCTCCTAAAGTAGTGTTTGATGTTCCAGTTGTATTTGATACTAAAGCTTGATAACCGATTCCAGTATTATTATCAGCAGTTGTATTAGCAGTTAAAGCATTCACTCCAACCGCTGTATTGGCTGTGCCAGTTGTGTTTGATCCTAATGTACTTAAACCTACAGCAGTGTTGTTGCTTGCTGTAGTGTTTGCTGTGAGTGCATTCATACCTATTGCAGTAAGATTACTCCCTGTTGTATTTGCGTCTAAAGCAGCAGCTCCAACAGCTACATTCAAAGTTCCAGTTGTGTTTGCTGTTAGTGCAAGATGACCAAAAGCAGAATTATAATCTGCAGTTGTGTTTGAAAATAGAGCAGCATAGCCAAAAGCAGCATTATAATTGCCTGTTGTGTTCGTATCTAAAGTGCTAACACCGAAAGCATTATTTCTTGTTGCTGTAGTGGTATTTGCAAGTGCCGCTGTACCAAAAGCGCAATTATCAGCACCTGTTGTTAAATCCGTTAAAGCACCATATCCAAAAGCATTTACATTATTAGCTGTTGTCGATGCATCAGCTGCCGCAGAACCAACGACTGTGTTCTGTGTTCCAGTCGTATTTGCTCCTAATGCTGCTCCTCCTACTGCTGTATTATTACTAGCCGTTGTGTTTAAATTCAAAGCACCTTGACCTACGGCAGTATTTGTAGATCCTGTAGTGTTAGCAGCTAATACGTTAAAACCTACTCCAGTGTTGTTAGTGCCAGAAGTATGTTCAGTTAGACAACTATGACCAATAGCAGTATTCCCTGTACCAGAAACAGAAGCATCTAAAGCACTTTGACCTAAAACAGTGTTAGCAGTTACAGAGTTTGCACCTTTTCCAATATTAACTGAGTTTATAGTTCCATCAACAGCAAAAGCTGGCCCACCAGCAAGCGTAAATAAATTTATAAATGCGTTTCCAGATGTATTATTAAGCTGCATAATACTTGTTGAAGTATTAGCAAAAAATTGACTTGCATAATTTGTTGATGGTGCTGAAGCACCTGTACTATTACCAGCTAAAGCTTGAAGGGCATCTTCTATATCTTGGCGGACGGCCAGACCTGTGCCGTTGTCAATAACCATATCATTTTGATTTGTACTCATTGCCCAACAATATTTATTTAATTATAGGATACACTAAATTTCAAAACAACTACATTAAGACCCCTTACCAAAACCTATAGCTGTGTATTTAAAACTTAAATCTTTAAAATTATTACTTGAATCTCTTGTTTCAATTACAAATTGTGTGCCAGTAACAGATGTGATTTTAAAATAATCACCAGAAACAGCACCCTCAAGAGTAATTCCTATTGTTGGTAAAAATGCTGTGGTTGAAGAATTTATGGCTGTAGTTCCTGTATAAAACGAATTTCCAAAAGTGACAGTTTTTGCAGAATTATTAGTTGCACATTGACTATCAATAGCAGTATTTACAGTTTCAGTTCTTCTTTTTATACTTGCTGTATAACCTAATTCGTCAATTTCAATATTTTCATCAGGGTCATTAGAAAATATTTCCGCCCTAAATCTAAAACCTCTTGCTAAAAATTCTCCGTTTGCAAATATGTTAAAAGGTGAAAATGCACTTGAAATATTGCAATCTCCACTTGTTGTAACATTATTTCCAGAACTATCTTTTACTTTTATAAATTCAACAGTTCCAGAGGTCACAGTATTATTTGAAGATGTAGATATAGAAACAGTACCTAAAGGCAAAAGTGTACCAACTGTATAATCTCCACTTAAAAGATTGCCTGTTAAAACTCTAAGATTAACTGTATCATTAACACTAAGACCCCCATGATCTCCTGTCGTAAAAAATCTTATTTCTCCTGTCGTACTATCTAAAACATTATATTCTGCTAATTCTCTTTTTGCTTCAACTACAAAAACATTTTCATTTGTGACTGACGAAGTTTTTAAAAAGCCATCTGTAGCTGTACCGCTTGTAAAATCTACTAAAACATTATCATTAACAGCAAACCCATGCGAAGATTTTGTAATCGTTATTAAATCTTGTGTTTGTGAATAAGCTGCATTTGTTGAAGCTGTTGGTACTCCTTGACAAGTAGAAACTTGTAATTTTGCCCCAACATCCTCTGCTAAAGTGCCATCCCAATCTGGCATTTGATCCACTAATGAAAGTCTTGAATCCCATAAATCTGAAACAACAATAGCTGCTGTTTTAAAATGACGTTCTAAAGTAAGATTAAATGCTGCCCCTAAATCAAGATCATCAACAAAAGTATAGAATCCTTGAGATACAATACCATCTCCTAAAAAGTCAAAATTTGCAATGTCATCAACACTTGTAACATTGTCAAAAAACTGACTACCATCTAAAACTAAACCATTAAATTCATCACTAAATACTGTTCTAACTCTTGTCCCGTTAAAAGGTGGACTTGTTTGATCCTCTCTTTTTGTAACAATAATTTGATTTGGTTGCGGATCTGGTTTTGTAACAATTATTTTTGCTGCGTTTTCTGATCTACGACCACCATCGTCAATAAATTTAAGGCTGTAAGTCCCAGTTAAAGCTGGAACCAGCGTTTCACTGATACTACCAGCGAGTTGTGGGATTATTTCTGTAGAATTTGCAAAACTAGCGTTAGTCGATGTATCAGACGTATGCCTCACTGATACTGTCCCTCCATGGGTCACATCCACAGAGGTCGAAGGGTTAAAACGTAGTCTTATAAACTGATCTGATACTGGCTCACTTGTTAAACCTGTTACATCTTCAGGTAATTCTGTTTTTCCAATAGCTTGAATTTCAACAGTTGTAGTTGATGAGCTTAAAATACCTAAAGAATTAAATGATTTTATTTTAAAATTATAACTTCCTAGTCTTGACTCAAACAGTTCAAAACTTGGTCTTTGTAATGTTATTCTTTCAGGATTATCGTTTTCAAATTGAAACTCAACCAAATATTCTTTAACACCTAAAACTGGTTCCCATGCTACAAAAATTTTTGATACGGCTCTATTATTTAAAACAACAATTTGCTCTGTTGCTGAGGCATTACTTGGTGATGGTTTTTCATCAATTAAGGTTGTTACTACTCTTGGATCTGCTGGAACTGTTGGATCTTCAACTTGCGAGTATTTGTTTGTATCGTGAATTGTTGCTGTGATTTGGTACTCACAATAATTACTTTCTGTTATTGATAAAACACGATAAGTTTGAAACTCATTTGCAGTATTTTCGATAGCCCAAATACTATTTGCTTGTGGAATTGTAGAAAATGCTGGAGATACAGTTATTGTTTTACCAGTAATATCAGTGATGCTTCTTGTTTCCATTGAACCATCTTGAAGAACTACAGATAATGTTGCAGAATTTTCTTTTGTTAAATCAGTATCATTTTCATCATCAACAATAATTTGAGTGGTAGAAACGCCTGTGTTAATTCTTCCTCCTCTTCTTACTCCAGCCCTCATTGAGTCAGCTATGCCAATAATTGCAGAGGGTCTTATTACAACTCCAGCTTCCATTGTTGTGGTAAAACTTACAACTTCACTTTCTCTTAAATTTGAATACAAAAACCACCTACCCAAGCGATTTGCTTGTCCTCTAGATGTACAGGCAAAAGATTTTAAAGTTTTTCTTGTTCTGCCAAATTTTGATGCTGAATCAGACAATGCAGTAATTTGATCTGTCGTAATAAGTTCATAATTAAGTTGTTGAGTATCATTATCAAAATATGAAACCTCAACCTCTGTAAATTTGGTTCTTTGTCCAGTACCTTGATAAGTAAATCCATTTGCTGTCACATTGGCGTTGGTAAAAATATAAACAGGATCACTTGTATTCGTTTCGATATTTGTTGGTCTATCTTGAGCTACTTGCAATGTTCCTAGACCATAAAAAGGCATTGCGTTCATAACAGAACAAAGATCATTAATTAATGTATATGCGTCAAGCTTTTGGTTTAATATCACATTGCAAGAAAATCTTGGTTCTGTCGTTTCAGTAATAGGATCTGTAATAAGCTCACTTGAATAAGCACTCGCTGAATAAAACGAAAAAACATCAAGCGAATCTTCATCTATGAGTCCATCAGTGCCACCGAAACCTTTGTCTGTTGTCAAAATGTCATACAAAATCCAAGCTGGATCGGCACACCATTCTTTATCTGTTTTAAAAGTACCATTAAATGTATATCCAGATGGATATATCACTCTTCCATTATCAGAATCAATAGTTGTATCATGTGGAACCTTGATCTTTGTTCCTTTTACTCTATATTTTCGGGCGGGAAATGATTGAAATTCTTGAGCATTAAATCTTATGGCTACGTAAGCAAAACCTTCATAAGCTCTTCTATCTGTAAGCACCTCTGTGAAAGATAAAAAGTTAGAAGCATTTTGTAGCTTGCTTTCAGTGCTATCATCTGTAACTCTTTCAACCGTTATCGTAAGTGGAAAATTTGAATCAGCAAAAGTTTGCCCTCCTCCTCCGAAAATTATTTCGTATTCTTTAACATATGGACTTGTAGCCTTACCATTTATCTTGTCACCTGTTATGGGTGTGAAAACTGTACCAGTAGCACCTGTTAATTTTATATTTAATTCTACTTCAGTTCCTACAATATCTCCATTATCTTCAAATTTTTGCAAGCTTGGAAATTGTATTGCGATTCTTAAAATGTTAAAAGGCGTAGAACTTGTTGTTCTTGAAACTGAAGATGATTTTGTAATTGGAACACTAACAGGAACAGTATTTTGTGTTTCTGGGATTCGCGGAATAGGGGTTTGATTTGAAGACCCATTTTTAAAAAAAACAGAAACATCTTGAAAATTATCTTCACCATTTGGATTCATTAATGGAGTATTATTTAAAAAAATATTTTTTCTAAAAGTATCAGTTCCTGAACCTCCAACATCTAATATTGAATCAATTTCTCCGTATCCTAGTAAATCAAAAACTGTTGCAAACTGTTTACTTCTTAAACCACCCTCGACCATATCAGGGTCAACGATTGTTCTTGAAAATGGTGCGTCTAATGGTCGAGACATTTATAGCTCCTTTACAATTTGGGCTGTATCAATACCAGAACTTATAATTATAGATCCAGTAAAGACTGAACCATACAGTATTGGAATCGGAACACCAGCAGTACTTATATTTTGAATACCGTTAAAATTATATGATCCTCTTATGTTTGGATCTGTGTCACCTACAGATGATGTGGCAGACGCTGACTGAGAAGGACTTAATAAACCAGAAACACCACTAAGTAATAAATTAGTACCCACTGTTGTTAATAAACCTCCAAGACCTCCAGTAGCCAAAGTAACACCAACTGTAAGAATATTATTAGAAACCCAATTAACAGCACTGCTAACAGTATCACCAACAAAATTAAAAACATCATCAAGCCAGTCAAACCAACCTGCCCCAATAGCTACTGGAATTATTTGTATATCACCTTGACCATGCAAATTTAAAAGTTCATCATTTACAGAATTTGATCCAATTTTTACTCTATATATTTGATCATTCATGTGTTTTTCGATTCCAACAAAATTTGCTTTTAAAAAATTTATTGCTTGCAGTGGTGATTTCACAGCAGCTTGAAAAACACCTTGTCCTAAAAATTGTTTAAGTTTTCCATAAACTTTTATTGTTTTGAGTTTTGGAGAATCAATTAATTTTATATTTTTTTCAATGGTAGGTTTGCTCCAAGAGTTAGGTATATATTTATTCCAGTCATTATTTTCAATACTATAAATGTAATATGGATAACCTATAAGTTCACACGACATTTTATCGGGTTTTGTTAATTTAGAACTGCCTTTGATATGACTGTGAAAAACTCCAAGAATTTTACCACCCTGATCTTCACAAGCTGCCCAATCTTCGGGATCTAAAGCAAAAAACTTTTCTTGATCCTCAGCAATATTTTTACAAGGCCAAAATTTTTCTTTTCCGTTCATAAGTGCATAAATACCGCAAGACTCTTTTGGTGCTTGGGCTTTTGCATAATTTTCAGCCTGAGATTTCCAAGACATAGTTAAGCATTTTGTAAAGTGCCGACTAATGGAAAATCGGCTCTTGTAACAAGTTTTTTAGGTGCACCTATACCTATTAGATCAAAAGTGCTAACTAACTCAAATTGTACAATATCTCTGCTTTCTGTCACTTTTCTTTCAATAAAATAAATTTCTTGTGGTAATTCTGCTGACGGGTCAGGTGTTCCATAAGGATTAATAGAACTTGGAAAATTTACAGCATCAAGAAATCTGCTTAAAGTTCTCCTTCTTGTTACTTTTGCACCTTGTAAATCAGAAAAAGGTGTAGTTTTATTAACCAATTGCATCAATGCTGTGATAACACCAAATAAATTAGAAAAAGTTATAGTGGGTCTTGGTAATTTTCCTTTTCCACTATATAAATAACCATCAGATGTAACTGGCATTTTAGAATATGTATTAGCTTGCCAGATAAGATCGTTCTTATCTTTTATATTATTTCCAGCATGAAATAAATAAACAGTTGGATTTGTTAAAGTTGAATTTACGTTAAAAGATACATCTCCACTTGTAGATTGTGAGGTTGTACCTGTAACAGTAAAAGTATCAGTATCAACTGTTTGTATTGTATAAATACCATCAATGCCATTTCCAGATGTGAAATCAAGACTTAAGATTAGACCAGTGGAAAATCCATGAGCGGTTAATGTGACAGTAATAGTTGTTCCTGATTGACTGTAACTAGCTGTTTTTGCCACTTTTGTATAATGAACATCAGCTTTCAATTCAATGGAATATAACTCAATAATTGATTTATTGATTCTTTGTTGTAATTCAGGTACAGGATTAGCCATTTATGGTTCAAATACTTCTCTAAAAGAACAATTTATTATTGCTCTATTATTATATGGAATGCTTTTTGTCCATGAATCACAAACAAATGTGCCAGCACCAGATAAAGTTATTGATACATTTCCACTATCAGTTGCACTGTTTGATGTTGTAACAGTAAAAACATTATCATCTGTTACTGAAGCTACTTGAAAATCTCCATCTGTTGGTGTGCCACTTGCAGTGGAAGTATAGTCAATTGTTAAAATATCACCAATTGCTACACCATGATTTGAGATTGTTATGGTTGCAGTTGTAGTTGATTGACTATATGTACCTGTTTTTGTGAAACCTTCTGCTGGAGGAGTAAAGGTAAAACTTGCCTGATCCGCAACCCGACTTCTTAAAAAGCCTTCAATAACATCTGATTCGGTTTCAGACACGTTAAAAGTAAGATCATATACTTTTGGATCTTGATGACTTGGCAAACCAAATAAAACTCTATTTTCATACCCATCACCCATTTGCGTAACTTTAATTCTGGGTTTGCTTGTTTTTCTCATTCCATAAGCTGGAGTGATTGAAGGAAAAGTTGCCATTATGGATTCAATAAGCCTCCTGCTCTTTGTTCAGCTGCAATCGTTGTCTGAACAACAGACGCTATCAATGTTCCTAAGTTTCTACCACCTAACTGACCGCCTTCCATTGATTGATTACCAGATGCGTCTACATTAACAGTAATGTTATTAACAGTGCCACCCCCCATTTTATTGTTTGGAATAATATTGCCACCTCTTGAACCCATTTGCAAAATCTCAGGGCCTCGCTCCCCTACAACATAAGCACCACCAGCAGAAACAGGTCCACCTCTTGCCCTACCAAACAATCCTCCTAAAAAACTACCAAAGATTCCTCCACCTCCCCCTCCACCGATAGCTTTACCAATACCACTGATTGCTTTATTTAGTGCAATATCAAGTAATTTATTTTTTAAATTATTAAGAACATTTCCAAGTGCTTGTCCAAAGGTTTGACTTCCATTAATTGCTTCTCTTAAATTTGTTACTAAACCTTCTCTTACAGATTCCCCAACTTTTCTAAATTGATCTTTTAAAGTTTCTGCTGCTTTTCCGTTTTCTTTGATAGCTTCTCCTTGATCTTCTAAAGCTTTATTTGCCGTCAAAATATCTGTGATTTGTTGTCTGTTTTCTTCACCATGAATTGCAACAGCATCATTGATTGCATGTTGTAATTCTACCTCTTCTCTATTTCCGTCAATACTTGCTTGAATTAAAGAACTTGATCTTTCTTGTTTTTTAATAAAATCTTGAAATTTAGCATTTTTTTCATTTAGTTCATCCATTTCTTTTTTTGCTTCAGCGGCAATTTGTTTATGATGCTTTACTTGAATTTCAGATAGTCTTCCATTTTGTTCATCAACTTTAGTTTGTTCAGTTTTAATCTTTACAATGTTGTTTGCTGCTTCTTCAATTTTTTGGTCAGATTTTACTGTTTGCAATCTTCCTTCCAACATTTTTGCTTCAAGTTCTGCTTCTTCAAGTTTTCTTTTTAATGCCTTTTTATTTCTGCCTGATGCTGCGTCATGTTGTCTTGCTAGTTCTCCAACAACCTTTGCTTGTTCTCTAAGTGCCTGTGTGACATCTTCTTCACCACCTTCATTTATTAAATTATTGAATTTTTGTTTTTCACCATTTAGTTTTATAAATGCTGTTGTTAAAGCACCAGCAGCAGTTACCAAAGCAACAAAAGGTATTGCGTTCATTGCTATAGCTAAAACACCTGCAACTCCGCCAGCGGTTGCCATTGCAGCAGATAATAGACCAATTGCAACTGTTGTTCCCTTAATTGCAAAAGCTACTCCAGTGAATATTGCAGCAGTTTTTCCTATTGGTGAATTAACAAAATCAACAGCAGCTTTTGTTAAAGCAGTCAAACCTCTTACTGCTGGTATCACCGCAGGCACTAGCAAATCACCAACAGCCCTTGAAAGGTTTTCAGCCTCGTTTGATAAATCTTTAAAAACTTGTGTTGGGTCATTTTCAATTAAAGCCTTTAATGATGCCGCACCATCAGTCTCTATTTTTCTCAAAGACCTTAAAACAACTTCACTTGTTAACTTTCCTTCAGCGGCTAATTCTTTTAACTTACCAATAGGAACATCTAATTCTTCAGCAATCGGCTGTAACAGTGTTGGAATCTGCTCAGAAATACTACGAAATTCATCACCAGCTAATCTACCTGAGCCTAAAGCTTGTGCAAGTTGCCTGAATGCGTTTGATGCCTCTATGGTTGATGCCCCAGCTAGTTTTGCTGCCGTATTAAATCCAAAAAAAGTGCTTTTAATATCTTCTACACCAACACCTAAAGGTGCTAATCTTGCTGTTATATCTGTGATCCCCTCAAGTGCCTCTGTTGCACTCAAACCAAAAGCTTTCTGTGCATCTGCAGCTACTTTTTGTGAGGCTGCAAAAGTTCCCGAAGCTTTAGTCAATAAACCTAATCTTACATTTAACTTTTCAAAATTTGTTGATGTTGATACTGCTTGTTTTGCTAAAACGGTTAGTCCTACACCAGCAATTGCTGTTTTTAAACCTCCAAAAGCTCCCTGCAATTTTGTAGTTTTTGTTTGAACACCTTGTAATGCTCTTGTGGCAGAGGTCGCATCAACTGTGAGTTTTACATTAGCCTGTGCCACAAATCAATAAAACCTTTTCTTATATATTACATTCTATTTGCTCTTTGGCGATTTAATTCTTTTTTTTCTCTTTCATTCTTAACCTCATAATACGCAGCCCAATATATTAACTCTTCTTGGGTAATAAGAGATCTTAATTCTTGTATGGTTTTACAAAGTTCTGTTGCTAGGAAAAACTCAAAATTAAACCAGTTATCCCCTCTTATTCTTTTTTTGCTGTATCAATATCTAGTTTAATGTCAAATAAAAATAATTCAATTTCATTTAAAACGTTTTCAGGAAGTTCTCTTTGAAGATTTGGTGCATCTGCAATATTAAAAGCTTTAGTACCATCTTCAAGCTCTGCCATTTGGCATAGTAATTGAGTTGATACTGTTAGAGCCTCATCAGTTCCAGCTACGCTTTGAGCTTTTTGTCTATCAAATCTTGTGAGTGGCTTAAAATATAAATCAACAACTTTTTCTCCTTTAGAATTTTTAAATTCGTACTTTCTTCTGACGGACATTTGATCTCCGTAAGATTCAGTGATCAAATCAATGGTTCTTTTGGTTGCCATAAATTAAATGGGTAGTAATTTTAATCCTCTAAATAGCTGAGGTTATGGTACCGCTAGTTTGGAAGCTGATGTTAATTATTTGCACCTCCCCAAGTGTTGCACCATATTCAGCAGAAGTAATAATACCAGCAAAACTAATTTTCTTTGCTGAAGTATCTCTGTCAGGAAATAATTCAAATAATGCGTCAGCGTTGTCACCTGTGGTTAAAATATCGTCAATAAATGTTGTGTACCCTGCACCTGTTTCACTAGGGTTATATAAAAGTTCTGCTGAACCTTCACCAGAAATTAAACCACCGATATTCGTTTTAAAAGTATCGCCTTGTTTAGTTGTCTCCATTGTGTCTTTAGTAATAGACAAAGACCAAGACCTTGTTTGTCCAACGTCAGCTTCAGTACCGCCAGCGTTTTCAAACATAATTTTGCCAACATCACCCTTGATAGCCATAACAAAAGAAAGTATTTATTTTATATTAACCTTTTTTAGGTTTTTTCACATCTTTTTTTAAATTTTCTTGGTTTTCCATATATCTTTTACAGCGATTATCCCAATATGCAGGGTTACGCTTACCTTTTACAGCCTCGATAGCATCAAGCATTTTTTCTGTGATTTCCATTTAAAATTCCTCAAAAATATTAAAAGTAATTCTAATTTGTGTTTGAAACTTTCCCTCTGGACTTGATGTCAATATTTCAGGGCCATTGGGTGGATCAAAAATCACATTAGAAACAGTAATTCTATTGTACAAGTCTCTTAACCTCTTGCAAATAGTGTAATTTGACCCTGCTCCAATTCCTTCTTCAGTAAACACATTAAGAATGACCAAACCAACAATATTATTTGTGGCTGTGCTTGAATTACCTTGAGTTAAATATTCATTAGCACCAAAGCTTGTAATACACTGAACAAAAGTATCCTCTGCTGTAGAGTCAAAGGTCATGTTATTAAATACAACAGGAATAGCTGGACTTGAAGCAAGCTCTGTGGCTAATCTAGCCTCTATTGTGGATCTAACTGTGTTTAAATCTGTAGCGGCCATCAAATACCTCTTTTAATCTTTTCATATTCTGCTTTCGCATATTGTTCAAGCTCTTTTCCAATAATTTCTGGAAATCCAGCTACAGTTTTTTGTCTAGTCCTATATCTTCCTCCCCATGATGGTGGTAAATTAACTCCAAAACAAACAGGCTCTGCATAAGGAACATTATTAGTCACCGTTCCCACAAGTGGTTTGATATCTGTTTGCCATGCTGCTCTTAATCTTCCTGTATCAACAGGTGTTTCAAGTTTTACTCTTTTAGTCCACTCCAAAGTTGTTTGTCTCACTAAATCTTCCACTGCCTCTTTCATCACATCATCAATTTGATCTATTCTGATTTGTCTTGCCATAGTTACCTCAAAATAAGATCAAAACTTACAGGCGTATTATTTTGCTCATTTATTACAACTTGAACTATTTTAAATTCAATATTACTAATAACAACTCTATCTTTTGTTGTTGGAACAAAGGAAAGATCACCAGCAGATATAGTGAGCAATTTATCTTGTGACTCAATCAAATCATTAACCTGATTTCTTGAAACATTGCTTAATGCACCTTTGATTGTTGTATCAGATGTAGATTCTGAAATAGCTCCAGTAGTGGTATTGTATGCCCCTGCTGTTACTTTTCTGATAGTCACATCACCACCAAGCTTTTTCAGTGAAGCACTTGCAGCTTTTTTAAGAGCGTTTGCAAGACTCATAACGAATAAGCAATGACAGTCCCACTGTCGAGTTTGACGCTGGTTATCACACCGCAAATTTCAGCAGTCGATTTAAATTGCAAAGAAGTAAGATCTCCTGTGATATTCTCAGCAGCTAAGGTGTTAATAACAGAATCTTGTAATGCAACAACTTTACCAAACCTTCCAGTATGGGCTGCTGTATCATTAATAATTTTTGCTGCTGGATATTCGTATCCGTAACCCATTTTCATGACCTCTTGATTTGTAAGTTTGCTCTCCCTCCTATTCTAATGCCCATCAAATAATGATCAACGATTGGAGGTATTCGATCAACACCAACAGCTCCAAAAAATCTGGGGGTGACGTTGATATTTCCTATACTAACAGTTTGAAAATCCTCCAAACCACTTAGCTCTAGCCCGTTCCTGTTGTTGTTTAAATATACAGCCAAAATAACCTGTGCGTTTTTCACTCGATCTGGTATTTCAGTGTCGGTGTAATAATCAGCAACTAATCTATTTGGAAAAGATAATCCATAAAGGTTTGTGTACGTGTCAGGTTTGCGAACTCCTGATCTGGGCCACTCTAAAGCTTGAGTATCGTCTACCCTAGCCCCCAAAAACTTTTCACGATCAATTCTTTGCGCACTTGTAAAGAGCGCACGGTTCTTATTATCGTCAGATGAATTATCCCATGCAGCAGCGTCATCGCTCAAAACTAGCCCCTCAATAAAAGAGTTTGCATCTGCAAGAGTGATATAGGTGTTTGCATTTGCTCCACCAACTGTTGCGTCAAGAGTTATCGCCATCGAGTTTTACCTTTTTTGTTTTGGGTTTAGGTTTTGGCTTTTCAAGAGTTGGAGTTAATGAAGCCACCTTTTGAGCAGCTTCATTCCTCGCTCTCATACGCCTAAAAGCGTACATTCCCATTTAGCTAGATGCTCCTTTTAGAGCAACAAAGTTAATAACGATTGCTTCACTTAAAGCTCCACCCGATACGTTAGAAACTGTGATTGCAAAAGAACCGGCAGCAATTGCATTAGCACTTACGATGTAAGCACCAGCAGTTCCAGCTGATCCATGACAGGCAACAACAACATCTGTTGCAGCGATTTTGCTATTTGTAACTGTAAAAGATACCTCAGCAGCATCAGCTAAAGCAGCGTTGTTCATTGTGATCTGTCCACTCTCTGTATTGAGAGTTACACCAGTTGATTTGTTTGTGGCTTGAGTTACTGTACCACCACCTGTTGGTCCAACTAAAAGACCAGCAGTTACGTCAAATAAAGAAGCCATAATTAATCCTGATTACTTACGTTAGTAGCACGGACTATTCCGATGTTCTTTGTCTCATACACTTTCGACCAAGAGGCAACTGTCTCTAATACGGTACGAGTTGGGTTAACAGTTGATACTGCATACTTCAAACCAACTGGATGGTAGATGTAGTGCAGATCAACTGCCATAGCTTCTTCCAAAGCTAAAATATCACGATCTGTTTGTGTTCTGATCGGAGCTTGCTCCCCAGTTACGACCGCCCCCTGAGTAAAGAAAAATGTTGAGTACTCTGTGGATGACCCGCTACCAGTGGTGGGAATATCATCTGACACAATTACGTTAAGACCCATAAAAGTATTAACAGCAGTTGGGCCATCAAATGCTCTTACTGTGCTACCGCCAGTTGCACCTGTATCTGGTGCGCCTGTATTGTCATAGATACGATCTATGGCATTTCTCTCAACTAGGTCATAAAAAACCTTTGAGTGCATTGCAATAGCTGTTAATTTACCACCTTGATCGCCTAGTAAAGCCTGTGCTTTAGCAACGTGTCTTGGGCTTAAAGTTGTTGGACTATCACCTGATTCAGAGTCAATAGTTAGATCAAATAAAGCTGAGTTACTATCGTTAGCGTTGATTGAACCAAATGCACCAGTTAGACAGGAGAATAAATCTTTCTGCTTTTGGTTGTTAACATAAGCAGCCATCTTCTGAGCAATAGCAGCCATTGGATCAGGACCACCACCAACTGCAAGTGCGGCTAAATCCCGTGAAGAAAATGCTCGTCCACGATGTAGCACGGCTGCAATTTGGTTATCAGCTGTAATTTTTCCGGGTGTTAATGATAATGAATCTGTAAGAACCTCAAAGTCTCCAGATAAGTTAGCTTTGTAGAATGGAATCTTTACAAAGTCCCCGCCTCTTTCTGCGGATAGATTTAATTCTGCCAAAGGTGTCACGACCCCACTCTGCAAGAAAGCATCTCTTTGAGTTGTTTCTTCAATCAGATAGGGTGTAAAAACCTCAGGGATTATTAAATCACTTCTTAATGTAGCCATTAAAAAATGTACTAATGATTTTTACTGTTCGGTGACAACACCTAACTTATACAAACAAGTTATTTTTATATTAACCGCTAACTGCGTTTTTGAGCATATTATATTTATTAATGTCTGTACGATATAGTCTAGCCTGTTCAGTAAGGTTAAAAGATTCCTTTGAAAAAGGATTGCTCTCTCCTGTGATAACATCAGCTGTTACTTTTGTTGTTGTTGCTCCACCTCCCTGTGGTCTTGGATTCTTTTGTACCCATTGAGGCATTTTTTGTTGCGCCCATTCTTTAACTGGAGTTCTGTTATATCCATCAACAATCACCACAGTGCCATCTGCTTCTCTTGCTAATTGCTCTTTGTTTATTTGGGAAAGTGCATATTGAGGATCATGCACAACATCAGCAAGGGCAGTGATTGCAGGAGTTTCAATCTCTAGTTCTCTTTGTCTTTGCTCAAATTTACTAATTTGCTCTTTATACGCAGCCTCTGCTTCTCTAAATTGTTGAGCTTGTTTTGCTATTGCCTCATCATATCTACCTTTTGCCTCTAACTCTTCTTGTTCTTTCTTTTGCTTAAAAGCAATCAATTCATTTACATCAACGTCAGGGGGGACCGCTTTTCCTGCTTCTTTAGCCTTGATATTTTGATCAAGTAATTTTGCATTATTAGCTTTTAACTTTTGCAATTCTTCTTGAAGAGCAGCAAATTGTTCTGGAGATGGATTTGGTTTGATTGGTTCTTCTGACATAAAAAATCTTAATAATTATTAATATACTAACTCCACTTAATTTTGTCACTCCAATAGGCTGCACTGGTTTTACCTTTTGCAATATTTTTGGCATGACGAGCCTTGAAAGACCGTCTTTTAGCTTTATCTGCCTCTGACTCACCCTTTCTTGGAGGCTTTGTTTTTGCTCCTTGCATCCCAAATCTAATCAGTCTAAAGCCATCGCCTTGTTTTATAACGACTGCATGAGACTTTCCACTTTTATGATTTGGTGTGCGGATTGGTTTATCAACACCAGCAAAAGTATGTCCACCTCTTTTGATTGTCATTTGCCTTTTTTCCTCATGGCAAGCCTGTGAGCTTCAGTAAAAGTTTTGCCAGCAAGCATCGCTTTCACCATCTCATCCATGTGTGCTTTTGTGTGTCCATGAGTTGACTTATGACGCTTCAAGGCATTTTTTTGACGGGTTGTGAGTTCTTTTTTTTTCATTTTTTTCTTATTAAATCAGCATCAGCCTTTCTTGCTCCGCCTTTTCCTGTTATAAAACTATTAACTCTCCCCATCGCCCACGCTTGCATTGTCACATTTCTTGATCCTCCGCCAAGATAGGCTCCCTGACCTCTCCTATATACAGCCTTTAACTGTCCAAGAGTAAATTTTGAATTGTTTGCTTTTCTTTCTAGCGTTTTGATAACAGTTGCACTGAGTGGTTTAGGCTCAGGCTTTTTTCTTACGCTTTTTCTTTTTCTTGGAGCCATCTTGAGCAACCCTTGATTTTTGAACAGCTTTTATATCAATATACTCTCCTCGCTTGTAAGCTGCTGCCGTTCTTTTTATTTCAGCAGCCTTTGCAGCTTTATTTTTGGCCCCACTAAGATATTTCTTAGCAACACCAGTTTTTTTATCCTTTGGAACTTTTCTAAAGCGTCTAGTCACCTTTCTTTTTTGATTTTTTGGCTTTTGGCTTTACTTCAGAGTTTTCAGCTTTAGACTTTGGTTCATCATAAGTTTGAACCTTAAAAGTATATCCCATTACTTTTTGCCTCCTTTCTTTTTCTTCTTTTTACCTTTTGGTTTCATTGATCCATAATGTGAAGGCATGATTTTAAATGCAACTAAATATATCTTATCTCCTTTTGCGTTTCTTGGCTGGTTTAGATTTACCAGCAGAATTTAAAGCAATCGCCACAGCCTGTGATCGTGATTTGCCTTCTTTCATAAGCATTCTTATGTTGCCTGTTATAGTTTTTTGAGACTTACCTTTTTTAATTGGCATTTGGATATCTTGATGCAAGTTGCTTTAATGTTAGCTCCGTTCCATCTTCTCGGATAATTTTTTTTAAAGCATTTGTTGCGTTTAGTTGTTTCTTTCCTCTCTTCGGACTCATCAAAAAATTAAAATATCTTTTCTTTTTTCCCAGCACTTTGTCTTGGATATCAGGATTATCTTTTAGCCAGTTTGCATAATTTGTATCTTGCGGAACACGACCAGTTGCAGAGGGTCTTGTGTTTGGAAAGGCTCTTGCAAGATCGTCGTCATCAATGATTGGAACGGTGGTGGATCTGCAATTGAAATGTTGAGGAGGAACAGGACCTTGGTCATATTTAAACAACTGGCCATCTAACCTTTGACAAATAGAGCTTGTTCTTGCATCAAGAGTTGCAACATATTGATATCTGCCAGTAATATCGCTGTTTGCTGCATAAACTGCCTGACTTGCAGCATTTTGCACTTGATTAACGGTTGTTCTGACGACAGTTTGGATTTGTTTATTTGATAAAAGCATTCCCTCTGAATCTTTCAAAGCAGAGTTTAAAGCAATAGCATTTTGAGGTTTACTGACAAAACTTAAATTAGGACCTTTAAGCCTCCTGACTATTTTTGGTAAAGACTCTCCTTCCAAAACACCAAGTCGGATTGCTTTTGAAAGTCTCGAAGCTGAATCGTCAGCAATACCTCTGAATGCTTTTTTAACTGTTTTTCCATTTGGCAGTGATATATCTGATCCTCTTTTGGCGGTCAAAGCAAACTGAGCAGTTCTAAACACTCCATCTTTATCACGCAAACGGATCGTCAAAGCCGTTGGATCTCTTGTCACAACTGATTTTGCAAAGTCAGGAGAAACAGCAACGGTGTTTACTTGAAACTCACCTTTTAGGAGGACACGTTGGAGTTGATCTTGCACAAAGCCAACCTGAAACTCAGCTAGGTTTTGGAGTTCATCAATCATATAGACAGAACTTTCGTTCTCCCAGCCTTTCAGACTATCCACCATTTGAGCCAATATTGATCTAAGTCTTGCAGTTGTTGCTGGGCTGTTCCCTTCGAGGTCTCTTATCTGCCTAAGAACATCAAGTATAACTTCGTTAAATTGAGTAGCAACTTGAAATTGCACCTTGTTGCTATATCTGTTGAGATCTATAGCTTCTCTGTAAAAAGCCTCTGGAACTGCCATTTATTAAGCTGCTTGACTTTCTGGATTCATCTCGATCAACCCACCCGACTGCGTTTTTTCAAGTTCTTCTTCAATGTCAAAGTCATCACCGAGTATTTCTCCACTTGCAAGTTGCTCAAGAAGTTTCTCTTGGCTGATGCCATTTGCAGCATATATTTTGAGAAGGCTGTCAATCTCTGCTGGCTCAAGCCTTGCGGTTACAAAGTCTCTATTAACAAAAGAACTGCCAGCGTTGGGTTCGTTTAAATATTCACTATGAAACTTTAGACAGTTATCAATCAAATCTTGCATTTGCTGTGCGATAACCATCATCGTTGAGTCGTTCTGCGATCTGTCGATCCGCTTTGCCTCGGCAGTTTCTCCCACCAATTTTTGACCAAGCACCGCTGCAAGTGACAAAGTATTTATTTGATCTTTAATATCTCCAAGCCTTTTGAACTGACTGTCGTAGCTGTCTCCCGAAGGGGAAACATATTCAAGTCTTGATTCTGGAGGTAATGATAATGCTTCGTTTGGTCCTGTTGTTATCTCATCAGCGTTTGGATAACCAAAAACAGCGAGCAAAGGAACAGAACTGATATGAAGAATATTATCAAGGTCGCTTTGTATTTGATAATGCTTGAGGTTTAGTTCTGCAATATCGTATAAGGGACTGCGTGATT